>OWIT01000950.1_pt1 | contig 13476 bp, 14 predicted proteins | sample 1732681 | NCBI WGS metagenome assembly OWIT01 (sample SAMN05065741, study PRJEB22554) | human gut metagenome | biome: ENVO:2100002; feature: ENVO:00000062; material: ENVO:00002003 | host: Homo sapiens | place: USA | reverse complement strand
TAAAAAGCTGCCGTTACCTTTCTCTTGGTTTTCTTCTGGATTTCTTTGTTCAGATACCTCACGATGGTGGCCTTATCTTGCTGGAGGAGATCCAGAACTTTATATAAATCTTCCAGATGATCGACCTTTGCGTGGTCAATAATGCTTCCGGACCGATTGGCAAAGCTCCTTAATTTGCTCGCCGGATTCAGCAGCCGCTGCTCTGTCAGCAAATAAGCCGTCTGATCATAGGAGTACTCAATCTTTCTGTTTCGCTGCAAATGCCTGAACATTTCCGGGAGTTTCAGGTCAGACCAGACCTTTCTGATGAGCGCCGCGCCGACGTTGTAAGTCTTAAAACCTCCGGGCTTGTCGTTGAGTCCCTTGACTGCCTGGGAGAGCTTATCCATTCTCTCTTTGGCTTGTTTTTCTACTTCTTGAACTTTGGTGCTCGCTTCAAGCTGATTTTCCTTGGCAATACGCTCCTTTAATTTCTCAACGTATTGAGGATCCTTGAGCAGTGCAGCATCAAGCCGCCCATGATTTTCAATAAGTCTGGAGCGAGGCTGTCCTTTTTCATTTCGATAGCTTGAATAAACACGGATGTACTTGTAATTCTTAACCGAAACGATTGAAACGTGCAGAGGCATTGTCACCCTCCAAGACTGAGATACTCTTAATTATATCATATAGTGCTACATTTAGGCTACATTAACGGTAAAAATTTTTGGGGCTCAAACTCAGATCTGGCCTGTCTTTGGCCCAAAAATAACTATCAAACTCGGGAAAAATGGCTGAATGAGACAAATCTTATTTAAGACTCAAGATGGAGGCTCTAAGTAATTCTTAATTCAACTTTATTTTATTATGTGCGGGACAATGGCCAAGATCGACGGCGCGTCTATCTGGGTCTTGTTATTGCTGAAAAAAAACATTTGTGTGAAATTATATTCGTATCAGCTAGATCCTTATTAATAAAGGAGTTGCTTGCAGGTTTGGTTTGAAATTGCTGTTATTTCATAAACACAGGTTGACGTGGACAACGTGGAGGCTTTTTGAAGAACAAAGATAAGGCTCATCTATTACAATTCAGCCGTATAATCCTTCGTGTTATTAATTTAAAATAAAGGAAATAATAATGAAAGTTTTGTTATTGGCAGGTGGATTTGGCACCAGAATTTCAGAAGAGAGTCAATCTAAACCAAAGCCTATGGTTGAGCTTGGAGGTATGCCCATTCTTTGGCATATTATGAAAATTTACCGTCACTATGGTTTCAATGATTTTGTAATTCTTGCTGGATATAAGCAGCATGTTATAAAAGAATATTTTGCAGATTATTTTCTTCATACCTCGGATATAACTTTTGATTTTTCCGGCGGTAAAAACGACATGATTGTCCACCGTTCTACTTCAGAACCTTGGAAGGTTACTGTGGTCGATACCGGATTGAAGACAATGACCGGGGGCCGAGTAAAGAGGGTTAAGGATTATATTGGTAATGAACCGTTTTTACTTACTTATGGCGACGGGGTAGCCGACATAAATATTGCAGATCTAGTCAAATTCCATAAGTCTCACGGTAAGATGGTTACGTTATCTGCCTATAACGCGGGCCAGCGTTTTGGTGTTCTTGACATTGACCAAAACGGCCATATTAAAGAATTCAGGGAAAAGACCAAAGGCGACGGTAATCTGGTAAATATTGGTTATATGGTTTGCCAGCCAGAATTCCTAAACTTTATAAAAGATGACCAAACTGTATTAGAGAAAGAACCTCTTGAGAGAGCGGCTGGCGAAAATCAATTAATGGCTTTTAAGCATGACGGCTATTGGCAGTGCATGGATACCCTCAGAGAAAAGCAGGTTCTTGAAGAACTTTGGAATAGCGGCAAAGCTCCTTGGAAGGTTTGGTAAATGAAAAATATGGTCTCATACTATCAAGGAAAGAAAGTATTCGTAACAGGGCACACAGGCTTTAAGGGTTCTTGGCTCTGTCATATTCTTTCCTCTTGGGGCGCTGATGTTTTGGGTTACTCTAACGGTTTACCTACAGAACCAAGTCTTTTCGAACTTTCTGGTACAGAAAAACTTGTAAGATCCGAAATAGGTGATATTCGAGATTTTGAACACCTAAGTAAGACTTATAAATCTTTCCTCCCTGACATTGTTATTCACCTTGCGGCACAGCCGCTCGTCCGTGAGAGTTACGCAGACCCTCGTTATACGTACGAAACGAATGTTATTGGTACAGTCAATTTGCTTGAGTGCATAAGATTGTATCCCTCAGCTTCCAGCGTTCTCAACGTAACTACAGATAAAGTCTATGAAAACAAAGAGTGGGAATGGGGTTATAGAGAAATAGAAGCATTAAACGGATTTGATCCATATTCAAATTCTAAATCTTGTTCAGATATCGCTACGCAGTCTTATATAAAGAGCTTTTTCTCTCGGGAAACTTCCCCTGCAATCTCTATTGCCAGAGCCGGTAATGTAATTGGAGGAGGGGATTTTTCTAAAGATAGAATTATTCCCGATTCGGTTGAAGCTTGTTCTAAAAATGAGGTGATCCATGTAAGAAATCCTTACTCGATAAGGCCTTATCAACACGTTTTAGAGCCTTTATCTGCATATCTATGGATCATATTTAGGCAAGCTTCTGATCATTCTTTAGCTGACTGCTACAACGTAGGGCCCAACGAGGATGATTGCGTAACAACAGGGAAACTGGTTTCTTTATTCTGCGAAGCTTGGGGCGAAGGAGCCAAGTGGGAGACAAAAGCAGAAAAAAATGCTGTCCATGAGGCTAATTTTTTAAAGCTTGATTGTTCCAAAATCAAGTCTCGATTGGGTTGGTATCCAATTTGGAACATCGACAATGCAGTATCCAACACAGTTGAATGGTCTAAGGCTTGGCTAGCAGGAGAAAATGTTTCCAACGTGATGGCTCGTCAAATAAAGAAGTATTTTGGGTTCTAAATGCTTTTTGATCCTTTTGATTTTATTATTGTAGGAGCAGGCCTCTCTGGTAGCGTTGTTGCCAGAGAGCTCGCTGAAGTCGGAAAAAAAGTTCTGATAATTGAACGTAGGGACCATATTGCTGGGAATATGTTTGATTACCACGACGAAAGAGGTTTTCTAGTTCAAAAATACGGTCCTCACACTTTTCATACCAAAGATGAGAGTCTTTATGAGTACATGAAGAAATATGGGGAGTGGGAGCCGTATAAATTAAAATGTGGAGCTTCTTGGGGAGGTAAATATTCCCCAACTCCCTTTAATTTTCTAACGATTGACACTTTTTATCCAGAAAAAGAGGCCAAGAGTTTAAAATCCGAACTTCTTTCAGAGTTTCCGAATAGGGAGTTTATTACTGTAGTTGAACTTCTCCAAGCTAAATCTTCTCGCATAAGAGACTATGCGTCATTTCTTTTCCAAGAAGATTATGCTCCTTACACTTCAAAACAATGGGGGGTTTCACCAGAAACTATAGACGTTTCCATTTTGAAACGAGTTCCCGTTCGTTTGTCGTATAAGGAAGGATATTTTGATGATCCTTATGAAGTGATGCCCAAGGAATCTTTCGCATCCTTTTTTGAAAATTTACTTAATCATCCCAATATAGAGGTTCGGTTAGGAACAGATGCTCTGGACCTCCTGACTTTAGGGACAGATCGATTTCTTTTTGACGGCAAAGAAATCAAACAGCACGTGGTTTACACAGGGGCTCTTGATACTTTGTTTGAATATTGTTACGGCGAATTGCCTTACAGATCTTTGAAGTTTGAATGGTTTTATGAAGATATTGAAAGTAAGCAGCCTGTACCGGTAGTTGCATATCCTCAAGAAAAAGGTTTTACGAGAGTAACGGAGTATAAAAAGTTGCCTTATCAAAACATCCGAGGCACTGTTTACGCAGTTGAATATCCGTTAGCTGCGAGTTATAAGAGCAAACTGGAACCTTATTATCCAGTTCTAACAACTGAAAGTAGGGCTTTATATGAGGAGTATTCCAAGCTGTTTGCAAAATTTAAGAACGTTTCTAAATGTGGTAGATTGGCGGATTTTCGTTACTACAATATGGACCAAACTTTAGCAAATGCTTTGTCGTTAGTTAAAAGACTAAAAAATACGTTATGAGAGGCAAAATGAAGTCGGTGATTGTTACAGGTGCGAACGGTTTTGTAGGTTCTGAAATAGTTCGTAATTTAGTTAGGAATGGTTATAAGGTTTTCGCGCTCTACAACCGCAGCAAAAAGCGCCTAGATTCTATACCTGACTGTGTGCCTGTTCATTGTCCCATGGATGAGTTTGAAAAATTGCCTGAACTTATTAAGGAGAAGCCTGAGTACATTTTTCATTGCGCTTGGACGGGATCTGCCGGACAAGATAGATGTAACGTTCAATTGCAGTTGTCCAATGTTGTATCGACATGCTCTCTCGTGAGCGTTGCAAAAGCGATTGAGGCAAAAAGGCTGATCGTCACAGGTTCAATCATGGAAGATGAAGTTAAAGCCGTTACAGATGCAAACGGAGCTCTTCCGTCAAAAGCTTATATATACGGAGCCGCGAAATATTCTGCGCATATGATGGCAAAACCGTTGGCGGTTGCCTCCGGAATTGATCTTGTGTGGGGAAAAATTACAAATGCCTATGGGGTGGGAGAACTCAGCCCAAGAATGCTTAACACCACAATAAAAAAGTGTATCAATCTTGAAGCACCTACATTTACCGCTGCAACTCAAAATTATGACTTTATTTACATCTCTGACGTAGCTGAAGCATTTAGACTTTTAGCTGAAAAAGGTGTGCCTTATTCAGAATATATAGTTGGTAGCGGTGGTGCAAAACCTTTACGCTCGTTCTTGGAGGAACTTCGAATGGCCGTTGGAAATGGTCTACCGTTCTTATATGGGGACATTCCTTTTACAGGTGTAAATCTTCCTCTTGAGAGCTTTTCTACTGAAAAGTTAAATAAGGACACTGGTTTTAAGCCGAAGTTTGATTTCACACAGGGTGTTAAGTTGACAAGAGATTGGTTGAAAGAACAGGAATAAGAAATGATCCAAAAATTTGAATTCAAGCCGACAATAATTGAAGGTCTTCTAGAAATTCCTCCTTTTAAAGCCGACGACGTTAGAGGCTCGTTTATTAAAGATTATTCAAAAGAAGTTTTTGAAGCAAATGGAGTGGACCACAACCTTGCTGAGGTTTTTTACACAGTAAGCCACAAAGGAGTTGTTAGGGCTCTTCACTTTCAAAGAGAATTTCAGCAACCAAAACTTGTCCGATGCATCTCAGGATGTGTCTATGATGTTGTCGTCGATCTGAGAAAAGACAGTCCGACCTTTAAGAAATTTGTTTCTTTTATGTTGAAGGGAGACGGAAAAACTGAAATTTTAGTTCCTGCAGGTTGTGCACATGGGTACTTGGTTTTAGAACCCTCTATTGTTAGTTACAAATGTTCAGAAAAATTTCATGGAGAATTCGATGATGGAATCCTTTGGGACGATCCGGACCTCCAGATTCCCTGGCCGCTTGAGAAGGTCGGGGGAAAAGAGAATGTGATTCTTTCTGATAAGGATAAAAAACTTCAAACTTTTCAGGAATTCATGAGTGTTTACGGTGGCTTCTAAAAAAGCATCCTTTTTGCTCCTTATTCAAACTTTCTGACATTTAGATGAGCTTTAATAACCCAGGAAAAGGTTGTCTGGACGTTTACAGAACACTTAGGCAACTATATCTTCCCCTATATTTGGCCCGAGCGGATATTAGGCAGAGGTATCGCAGATCTACTTTAGGGCCTTTTTGGATCACTATATCAACTGGTATTATGGTGGCCACGATGGGGATTATTTTTGGCCAAGTGTTCAAGGCCCCGATGGCTGAATTACTCCCTTTCCTGGCAGCAGGGTTGGTGATCTGGTCTTTTATTTCTTCAACTTTGACAGAGGCGACTGAGGTTTTTGTTGGTGCACAAGCCATAATCAGGCAGTTGCCTATACCGTTGTTTGTGCATGTTGTACGACTACTTGCCAAAAATTTTTATATATTTCTGCATAATATAGTTATATTTTTTCTTGTACTTTTGTTTTTTCATGAAGGTTTAGGATTAGTCAGCCTTCTTTCTATTTTGGGATTGATTCTCTTAATATTGAATTTAAGTTGGTTGTCACTTCTCTTAGGGATCGTTTGTTCACGCTTTAGAGATCTCACGCAAATTGTTGCGAGCCTTTTACAAATATTTTTTTATTTGACCCCAATCATCTGGTTGCCCTCACTTCTGCCAGAAAAAACAAGCATGATGGTTCTGACGGGAAACCCATTTTTTCATTTGATTGAAGTTGTAAGAGCTCCACTTTTGAACCAAGTTCCTACTTCATTGAACTGGGTTTTTACTATTGTTTTTGCAATACTTGGCTGGCTTTTTACAATTTTTATTTTTAACAGATATCGTTCAAAGATCGCTTACTGGCTATAAAGATGGGGCACATATTATTAAATAACGTTAGCGTTGACATCCCGATATTTAACTCTCAGGGACGCTCTCTAAAAAAAACAATAATGGGAATGGCAACAGGAGGAAGAATCGGTCTGACTGAGTCGGGAAGAACTGTTGTGCGCTCTCTTGACCATCTCAATTTAGAAATTAAATCTCATGAGAGGGTGGGATTAATTGGACATAACGGAGCTGGAAAAAGCACATTATTGAGAGTTCTAAGTTCTGTATACGAGCCGACTGAAGGGGTTGCGAAGATAACAGGCTCTATAGGCTCTCTTATTGATATTTCTTTGGGTATTGATCTCGAGGCTACCGGCTTGGAAAATATATATCTTCGGTCTGCCCTGTTGGGGATTCCGAAGAAGAACGTTGATAAGGAGCTTAACAGTCTCGTGGAATTTACAGAATTAGGCGATTTCATTAATATGCCTGTCCGCACTTATTCGACAGGAATGCATATGAGATTGGCCTTCGCTGTTTCTACTATGATCAGTCCAGATATTCTTTTAATGGATGAGTGGTTGTCAGTTGGGGATCAGTCTTTCCAAGAAAAAGCCGAGAACAGGCTTAATAGATTGATCGAGAGAACTAATATTCTTGTCATTGCTACTCACTCTCGCAGATTGATTGAACGCTGCTGCACTAGAGTGCTCTGGCTAGAGCACGGACGGCTAAAAATGGACGGTTCTCCTGAGCAAGTTTGTCCTCTTTATTTTGGTTTATGAATTAGAATGATTTTAAGAGAAACTCCAGCCTTGTACCCCATCACTTTTATTTCTTTCGTTGGTTGCGTTTTCCTCTTCAATTCGTCCCTCAATATGCGCTTTCCTAATATCTTGATTTAATGATCCATCTTGTAATACTGGTTTAATAGCAATGCCTGATTTATTAGTGCCACCTTTCTTCGAAGTTTCTATGCCAGAACATAAAGTAAGTTCACTAGGAATCACCCTTAACGCAGGGAAACAAAGAATTTCTAAAAATGACTTCGAGAACTTAATAAATTTATTAAACAAGAAAAAAGTAATAAATTCCTTTATAGAAATGCGCCAAGGCGCAATCGTGAATTTAAGCGAAAAGCGTCAAGCTCTTCACACCTCCTTGAGAGATCCCTCCTCAGAAGCTCCTTATTCTGGAGAAGTCCACAAAACTTTAGACAAGATATGCCAATTTGCTGAAAGAGTTAGAAATTGGAAATGGCTTGGTTGCAGAGGGGACCGTATTACAGACGTAATTAATGTTGGGATTGGTGGCTCAGATATGGGCCCGAGAGCCGTATACAATGCCTTAAGGACCACTCGACCAGAAATCAAGGTCCATTTTTTGGCATCTGCAGATGGTGTCGCTTTAGATAGATTAACTGCGGAACTAGACCCTTACAAAACTTTGATAATTATTTCCTCTAAATCTTTTAGTACGCTCGAGACCCTTTTCAACTGTAAGGAAATTTTTCGCTGGCTGAAAAATTTTGGCTTTAGGGACGATGACTTTAAACATCATGTGGTCGCTGTTTCGGCAAATCCGAAAGCTGCAAGCTTTCTAGGTCTGCCGGATGAAAATTTTTTTCCAATCTGGGACTGGGTTGGGGGGCGTTTCTCTGTTTGGGGGGCGATTGGTCTTCCGGTCGCTATTTCGCTTGGTGAAAATGTATTTCGGCGTTTTTTAATGGGGGCGCACCTAATGGATGCCCACACAGCGTCGGCTCCGATTCAAAAAAATCTCCCCGCGCTGCTTGCAGCTTTTTCTTATTGGAATGTAGAAAACGTAGGAATTTCTTCTTTTTGTTTCTTACCGTACGATGAACGTTTAACTACTTTAGTCCCGTGGCTTCAACAATTGGAGATGGAAAGTCTCGGAAAAAGTAAGACCGTTAAGGGGAATAAGGTTTCGGAAAAAACTTGTGTTCCTGTGTGGGGAGGTCATGGTAATGAGTCACAACACTCGTTTTATCAATTCCTCCGAGAAGGCACAGCAAGGACAGCATTAGACATTTGTTGGTGTGAAAAACCTGGTCATGCTCATAATGACCTTCATCGTGTTCTATTGGCAAATGCAAAAGCACAGGCGGAAGCATTACTGAAAAGAGAGAATGATGATGGTTGTTTCAATGTCGTCAATACCATCGTTTTAGATGAATTGTCCCCTGAAACGTTAGGTTCTCTAATGGCAATGTATGAAAATAAAACGGCTATTCTTGGGGCTCTTTTGGGGATAAACACTTTCGATCAACCAGGAGTCGAATTGGGTAAATTGCTCGCAAGGAAATTGCTATAACCGTATTTTGATTTACTTCAGATAGTTAAAAATTCTTGGTAATGTTCGAAGTTAAATATAGCAGGTTCTTTTTCTGAAAGGGCTTTAAATTGAAGTTATTGTTTATTGGGGCTGGAATTTCAAATCTATCTTTGGCTCGGTTACTTTCAAGCCCGGAAACTAAGATTACAATCATTGATCTAAAAGCTCATATCGGAGGAAACTGTTTCGACTACTTCGACGAAAACTCCATCGACATTCATGCCTACGGCACTCATATTTTTCATACTGATGACGCCGAAGTTTGGAGATTCCTCTCTCAATTTACTCAGTGGTATCCGTATCAACACGAAGTAAAAGCATTAGTGGACGGCCAGCTCGTTCCAGTTCCTTTCAACTTCAATTCGATTGAGCAGCTATTCCCTAAACAAATGGCTGAGCGGATGATCACGGCTTTTTTAGCAGAGTTCGAGTTCAATAAAAAAGTCCCAATTCTCAAACTCCGTGAAAGTAAAAATCCTGATCTTCAGTTTCTTGCAGAATATGTCTATGAAAAAATCTTTCTCCACTACACAGAAAAGCAGTGGGATGTTCGTCCGGAAGATTTGGATCCTCTCGTGACGGGAAGAGTTCCTATCTTCGTGGGCAGAGACAATCGTTACTTTCAAGCAAAGTACCAAGGGATTCCTTTAGAAGGTTATACCCGTATGTTCGAGAAGATGGTGGACCATCCCAATATCGAGGTTCGCCTGAATACCGAATTCGATAAAAGCATGTTGGATGAATATGACCACTGTTTCTTCTCCGGCGCCATCGATGAATTCTTCGACTATAAATTTGGTCAGTTACCGTACCGCAGCTTGAGATTTGATTTCTTGACCTTCAATCGGCCTTATTTCCAATCCAATTCCGTGGTTAATTATCCTAATAATTACGACTTCACAAGAATCGGAGAATATAAGTACTTCTTAGATACCCAATCTCATAACACAGTCGTTTCTTATGAGTATCCGGAAGCTTTTGTTTTAGGAAAGAATGAAAGATACTATCCTATCATCAACGAAGAAAATAAACGCCTGTATGAAAAGTATCTTCAAGAAGCGAAGGCCTTAAAGAACGCTACCTTCTTAGGAAGATTGGGAGATTATAAGTATTACGATATGGATCAGGCTGTGGCTAGAGCTTTATCGATAGCTAAATCATTTTCTAAAAGATAAATCCTTTACCTTAATATTCTGACAAATTTTTGGCACCTTCTATCGGATGTGTTAGAAGGTGCTATCTATGACTGGAAAGGAATTATTTAGATTACTTAGTCTTGTCGTTCAACATTGCCTTCTGACCAACATCCACAATTCTTGAGCACTTGTCCTGCCAATTAAATTCTTTCAAGACAAACTGGACAAGCTGGTAAATAGCAAATTCTAAATCTCCGAGTGTGATTTCATCTTTAGCTTTTGAATCTTTGTCCAGCGCTTTCTTGTATTTTTCCATTACTTTCAAGAAATCGACGTAACCCTTAGCGTTGAAGGAAAAACTCTTCTTATCCTCCTGCTTAAAATTTTTATAAAAAACACTATCAAAAACAACGAATGTTTGTGGATTAGCTATCCGCAGTATTTTTGAAGTTATCGCCATTCCAAGGTTTTTCCCGCTATTCAGGATGTTTCCCAGCTTCTTATTCACAATGTTTTCTTTTTTTTCTTCTTCTCCTTCTCCTCCTTCTCCTCCTTCTCCTCCTTCTCCTCCTTCTCCTTCTCCTCCTTCTCCTTCTCCTCCTTCTCCTTCTCCTTCTCCTTCTCCTTCTCCTATCCAGCCCGGCTCGAGACTAATAAGTTCCTTAAAAGATACCATTTCACCCTTAAGGCCGTCAGGAATTTTTGGAGTGATCCTATCAATCCGGCCCATTTAGCAATCTTTTTTATGTTGTTGAGGAAATCAGAAGAATTATTGTTGAGTTTTGACAAAGAAGATCTAACGGAAATTTTCAAATCCCTTAATAATTTTTTCTCTTCATCTCTTGGAGTTGAGATGTTTATAGCGCCTGGGGTGAGGTGGAGTTCATAGAGATCGTTACCAACCTTTAAGAAACAAGGAAATTTATAAAAGGCATGGGAATCAAGCTCTGAGAATTGTTCTTCCGGGGACAGTAAATATAGTTTTTTATTCCTATCATTGTCCTTCTCAACTACAAAAAGGAGAGGAGATTCTTTTTTGGCCTCCTCAAGATCAAAGCTTCGACGGCTAATCTCAATCTTTTCTGAATTATTCTCGGACATTCCTTCGTTCTCCTTGTGCCTGTGAATACGCTAAACCCTTCTCCTAAAAGTCTCCTAACCGACAATTGATGTTAATAATAGAAGGGGAGGGAGCAAAGATTGTAAGTCAGCTGTAGGGCTCGTTTCAATGAATGAAGTCGGTTAAGCGGTGAAAACCTTCTATGCCTTCCATTTCTTTCGCAATAGCGTCGTCCTAACGTCCTTTTATTTCTTTAATGATTCCACGGTTGTTGGAAGAACAAACAGAGACTCGCAAGAATATCGGCTTCTAAGTTTTGAAGTATGCTTATCTAACGATCTGTTTTTATGTGTAAAAGTCCAAATGAAACATACACAATATCGGTAAACTTCCAAACTTAACCTACTAATTTAAAATTGAAGTCTGAGCCAACTTTATCCATACTCGTTCCTTGCTATAACGTCGAGAAATGCCTCAACCAATGTCTACTCAGCATCCAGAATCAAACTCTTAAAGATTTCGAGGTTATTTGTTTGAACGAGGTTTCAACGGACTCGACGCTTTCCATTTTTAAAAGTTTTCAGGGGCAAGATAGCCGCTTCAGAATCATAGATAAAACGAACAGTGGTTATGGCGATTCGATGAATATAGGTTTGCAGGTGGCTAAAGGGAAGTACGTTGGAATCGTTGAAAGCGATAACTATGTAGACTATAGTATGTTTGAGAAGCTTATCAAAGAGGCCGAAACCAAGAAATTAGATGCTTCCAGGCGTGGTTATTTTCTACGCAGCAGAGAAGGAATCACTTCCGTCAGGAATGCTTGGATAAAGAAGAATACAGTCTTCAATCCGAATATTGATCCATCTCCGTTCTGGCAAGCGCTGGCTATTTAGTCTTCAATTTATAAATGAATTCTCGCACGCGCGCGAACGGTGTTCTAACAATACAAACCAAGGAGGAAAATAAAATGAATCTTGAAATGTCAATTGTCCAAAGCGAAGAGAAGCGCATTCTCGAGCTCATTCCTCAGGCAACGAAGGTTGACATAGTTTCCGCATGGGTCACGCCTATGGCTAGCTTCAAGGAGCTAGTGAGGAGGGCAAAAGAACAAGTACAAGACAATATTTTTTTTCAATTAGTAGTCGGAACAAGTTCAGGTGGTACTGATCCCCGCGTTTTTTCCATACTAAAAAACTTACCTGGTACATGCTGTAAAGTCCCGAGCCAAAATCTCAGAAAAACTGGTATTTTTCACCCTAAACTCTATATTTTTCACGGAGTCGAAGGTGAAGACATTGTTCTTGTAGGAAGTATGAATTTCACAAATTGCGGGGTTACACAAGAACAAAGAGCTCCTTATCGAACTCAGAGGTGACATATCCGAACTGAAGAAATGGTTTAACGATATTTGGTCAAATTCTGGATTAAGTACCGAAGAGGAGCTTGAACAATGCCAAAAAGCTTGGGATAACAGAATAAATAAGAATGGCGATCCTGGGGAGCAATCTGCAGATGACGGCTCAACCTTAGTGATGAAAAAAAATATTTTCTCTTCGTGGAGAAAATACAAAAAAGCATTGGAAGATAAGGCAACCATTTTAGCGCCGCGTATGTCCGATCAGGAAGAAGAATCTGTCCTTGGAGTTAATGACATCTGGACTAATGTGATTTGTGCAGCCCAGGAAGTCCTTGAGAGAAGACATTGGGATCAGGAAAGCGGAAGAATTTTGGCAGGTAATATAGATCCATATAAACCCCTTGGTACCATGGGTGGAAATGGTGAATTTTGCGGCGTCATGGTAAATTCAAGAGATCCTGCTCAACGCGATGCGATTCGTAAAATTCTTAGAAAATTTAAGAATAGGAAAGTGTCGCATTTGACAGCTGAAAAAAGAGCGGAAGTAGTTTGCTCTTATCTTTCTAAACTGCTTCAGTTGGATTCTGTGGGCATTTCCGCGGCTACAAGATTGTTGACTTTGACAAGGCCGGATTTAGCCTTTTCTTATAATGGCAGCTCATCAAAAAATCTGCATATTCTTGGCGGTATTCCAACAGATAGCAGAACGGAACCCAATTACAAAAAGCTTCTTGAAGAGTTTTATTCCACAGAATGGTACCGCTCTAAAGAGCCTAAATATCCTAAACGTGACAATCTCATTTGGAAATGTCGAATGGCTCTACTAGATCTTCTAGTCTATGAACATAATAATGGCTCTAGTGATAGTTAGACCATGAATATCTATGTCCCAGTCATATTTTCTTTTGGGTGTAGCCCATGACGACGGGGTGGCAAATTTAAATCGAAGTAACTTTGATTTTGTCACTTCTTAATAAGCAGTTTTATTAAACCGGTGCTTAGTAAACATTGAGTTAGAAACGATGGCATAAAGATTCTGGCCATCGTTTCTAATGCATGATTAATTTTTTTCTTGAAGATTATTTCTTATAATTTTAAATAAGTTTAATTGACTCATGGTAATTGTTTGGAATTGACTCGGAAATAAAG
>OWIT01000942.1_pt1 | contig 13551 bp, 8 predicted proteins | sample 1732681 | NCBI WGS metagenome assembly OWIT01 (sample SAMN05065741, study PRJEB22554) | human gut metagenome | biome: ENVO:2100002; feature: ENVO:00000062; material: ENVO:00002003 | host: Homo sapiens | place: USA | reverse complement strand
ATCAGATAAGGAAATATCTCCATGGGAAACAATTTGGCCGCGGACTCCATCATTCATGGATAAATCCATTTCATGGATACGGACGTTTTTTCCCAGATCCATGGCAATTTCTCCCGGTGTAGAGGTGACTACCGTGGAGATGAGGGCTCCTGTTTCGGGATCAATTCTGGTTTCTATGGAGGCGGAATGCCCGGTAGTGACCTCATTCCGGCTGAGAACGGCTCCGTCTCCGGCCACCAGCTTGTTGTTTTCCAGCACAAGCCAGGTTCCTTCCAGGGTGGAAGCGTTTTCTATGGAAAGGGTGTTTCCTTCTTCGTCCCATCCGCTGAGCATGCCTTCCGTCATGTTGCCCACGTGAACGGTTCCACGGCCGCTCACGTCAAGATGCTGCATGTTCACGGCAGACATGTCCTTGTAGTTGAAGTTGGAGATGCTTCCTTTCCCGTCTGATTTGAGGACAATGGAGGCGTCTGCGGGCAGGGAGCCCAATTCTACTCCTTCAAAGTCGATGGAGCCGGTAATGGTCAACGTGTCTCCATCAGCCATCTGGTTCCAGGCTGTTTGAAATTCTTCCAGGGTGGAAGCTGTATATTCGGCGGCGAAGGTTTGGCTTCCAAGGACGCACATGGCTGCCAGAAGGGCCCGGCGCAACGGGAGGGGTAAACGAAGGTTCATGGTTTGTTATATTCAGATTAATTCAGGGAAAAGTGGAGATGAATGACTTTTCCCTGCTGTTTATGTACAGGATTGTTAATCCTGTGTTTCTGAATATATCCCATTCGTTTTTTCCGCTTTGGGCACATAAATGCTCATGGTGCCTCGGAAGATTGAATCAACGGTTTATCTAACAAATAGAATTGTGGTTGTACATAAAGAATTGTCCGTAAAAAGAGATTAATGGATAAAAATATTGTAATTTTTTCTTGATAACAGGATTAACAATCCTGTGATGTATCAGGTATTAATATAAAAAACATGATATTCGGAATGGCGAGACATGGAAAAAACCAGAAGGAATATCTGGCTGCGGAATTGTTATTGAAAGGTAGCGGATTGAATATGCTGGATGCTGCCAGCCTCGCAGTAGAGCTGCTGAGCCTGTGCGGAGGCAGCCGCAGCATGCGCCGGGCCAGAAAGGCAATTTTTCTGGGTGCTGAGGAATTGAGGAAAGGGGAAAGGACGGTTTCCTTTTCCGCCGCCGTGGAAGAAATGCTGAAGGCGAAGCGTAATCTTCGCCCTACGACGTTGCGCGATATCAGGTATTTCACCGGGGCTTTGATGCGGAGGTGTCCGGAATTGAAAGGTTTTCCGGTCCGGAAGCTGACGCCGGAGCATTGCGCCCATTTTCTGGAGGCTGCTTTTACATCCCACAGGCAGCGTTACAAGGGCCGGGCGGTGATGAGCGGCGTTTTGTCCTTTTCCCTGCGGCGCGGATGGTGCGGGGAAAATCCTGTCGCCCGTGTGGACTCTCCTTCGTTTCGTGAACGGACGATTGCCATTTTGGCTCCGGAAGAGATAGGAAGCCTTCGGACGGTGGTGGAAGCTCCGGAATTTCGTGACTGCGCTCCGGCTGTTTGGGTAATGTTGTACGCCGGAATCAGGCCGGGGGAGGTGGTGCGCCTCCATTGGCGTGATGTGGATTTGGAGGAGAGGGTCATTTCCGTAAGGTCCCGAACCAGTAAAACGGGGGGAATCAGGCATGTCACCATTCATGCTGTGCTCTGGCGGCTTCTGGCGGGATACGGAGCAGGGGGGCCGGCCGGACTGTTATGTCCTCCCAATTGGCCGGTGCGCTGGAGGCTGCTCCGGAAAAAAGCCGGATGGGGGCTGCACAACCGCTTTGGAGAATGGAGTGCGGACGCGCTGAGGCATACTTATGCTTCCTATCACGCCAAATGGTTCAGGGATTTTTCCCTGCTTCAGCTGGAGATGGGGCATCGTTCCTCCTCCCTGTTGCGGGAGCGGTACCTGAACATGGAAGGGGTGAGCCGCGACAGGGCACGCCTTTTCTGGGAAGCGCCGGAACATGGCTGGAACAACAAAACCGGCATTGCAGGAACGGACTTTCTATGAAGGGACGGCTGTTTGACTGCCGCAGCCGGAAAAGGGCGGCATGATGGAGTCCCCATGGTTATGCCCTGGGCAGGAAGTAGCCGCGCTGTTTTTCTGAGATGGGCATGTCCAGGCGTTCCATAACGGCCAGCATGTCTTCCCATACCTTGCGTTTTTCCCGCGGGCTGTCCGATCTGAGCAGATAACTGGGATGGTAAGTGACGCGTACGGGAATGCCGTTAAGGTCGTGGAACCTGCCGCGCATGGAACTGACGGATCCCTGTTCCCCCAACAGGCCTGCGGCGGCGGTACCGCCCAAGGCTACAATCATTTTCGGCTGGATGACCCGGATTTCATGCATGATGATGGGCAGGCATGCTTCAATTTCTTCCGGCGTGGGTGCACGGTTATTGGTCCGCTGGTTGGGGAGGGCCGGGCGGAATTTGACGATATTGGAAATATAAACCATGTCTCTGGAGAGCCCCATGGCCCTTAATATCTGGTTGAGTTTTTCCCCGGCACGGCCCACAAAGGGCTCCTGCTGCACTTCTTCATAATATCCGGGAGCTTCCCCGATGAGCATGAGTTTCGTATGGGGATTGCCCGTGGCAAAGACCATGGTGTCCCGCAGGGAGTTGAGTTCCCGCGCCGGTTTCCAGTTCTGCGCCAGATTACGGAGGTATTGCAGCTTGTCTTCCATTGTCCCTTCCGGGAGGGTAATGGCAGAGGCCGGTTCCCTGTTTTGCGGAAACAGCTCCGGCGGTTCCGGCTTTCCGGCAGGAGCGGAGACAGGAGCGGAGACAGGAGCGGAGACAGGAGCGGAGACAGGAGCGGAGACAGGAGCGGCTGCCTGCAGGGGCGGCGGTTCCGGAGAAGCGGGTGCTGATGCGGCGGGACGGCCTCCCTGCCTGGAAGCCACGTACCATGTTCTGAGAACGTTTCTGGCTTCATCCGTCAGGCTCGTTCGCGTTGTTCCCTGCTGGATCAGGGAATCAAGATAATGGCGGAAAAGGCTGTTCGGTGTAGCGCTCATGGGAGGATAAAGCCAGATTAGTCCATAAGAGGCCGTCTGTCACGACGATTCGCAGGCTCCCCGGCCTTCATGGAACGCTCCTCTCCGGGAAATGACACGGTAAAAGATGGTATCTTTTGCAAGGGAGGTAGCAAATTGGGGCTTTCCGGTTCAGGAATGGAAATGCAGCCGGCTCTCTCAAAATTTTACTTAGTTTACGTATGTCTTTTTCTGAAGAATTAAACGGTTTGATGGATTGCCCCACTCCCCTGGTGCGCCGTTTCATGGCGTTGCTGGAACCGGTTGACGACGCCCGCCTGGAGGAGATGGCGCAGGAGAGCCGGCGTCTGACGCGGCTGCATTTCGGCCGGACCATCCGCCTGTTCGCCCCCATTTACCTGTCCAACGAATGCATCAATAATTGCAAGTACTGCGGTTTTTCCCGGGATAATCCCATTATCCGCACCACGCTTACGGTGGATGAAGTGGTGCAGGAGGCCCGCTACCTGCACGGCCTGGGGCTGCGCAGCATCCTGCTGGTGGCCGGGGAGCATCCCAAGTTCGTTTCTGACGGGTATATGCAGGAATGCCTGGACGCTCTGCATTCCTTTATTCCATCCCTGGGGCTGGAGATAGGGCCGTTGCCGGACGACCGTTATGCGGAGATTGTCCGCCATGGGGCGGAACAATTGGCCGTGTATCAGGAAACCTATAACCGGGAAGTGTATGAAACCCTGCATACGGCAGGGATGAAGAAAAATTTCAACTGGAGGCTGGACTGCCCGGAACGCGCCTACCAGGGCGGTTTCCGCCGCATTCAGATAGGAGCCTTGTTCGGGCTTTCGCCGTGGCGGCGGGAGGCCATGGCACTTGCCGTCCATCTGGATTACCTGCAGAAGCATTGCTGGAAATCCGCGCTTTCCGTGGCGTTTCCGCGCATGCGTCCCTACGCCGGGAATTACGAGTATGAACCTGATCCGGACTTGATGCTGGATGACCGCCATTTTGTCCAGCTTATGGCCGCCCTGCGCATCTGTTTCCCCAAGATAGGCATGTCCATCAGCACCCGTGAGCCCGCACCGATGAGGAATGCCCTGATGCATTTGGGCATGACCCACATGTCCGCCATTGCGCGCACGGAACCGGGGGGCTACACGGGCGTGGGAACGGCTGCCGCCCATTTGACGGTGCGGGGCAACCGGGTGGATCTTCCCGATGGCCGGAAAGGGAATTGCAAGGCGACGGAGCAGTTTGAGATTTCCGACCAGCGCACACCGGAGCAGGTGGTCGGAGCCATACGGAATGCCGGGCTGGAGCCTGTCTGGAAAGACTGGGATGCCGCTCTGGATGTGGTGTAGGAGAACCTTCTCCCGTCTCATTTCTCTGGAATGACATCCATATCACCGTGATGTTGTGATGGAGCATTGACGGCATGCTCCGGCTGTCATATTTCCGGTAGTGATGATTCGTTATTATTGGGGGAGGTTTTGGCCGTTCCTCCTGTTTGCGTTCGGCATTGAGGCGGTGGAAAATCTGTTTACGGTATTTTTCGAATACCGCAACATGGATTTCGGGTTGCTTCCCCTCCTGAAAACGGCGTACGTTTTTGTGACGGAGTTTGCCGTCACCATGTGCTACTGGCTTATTCCCTATGCCGTTTATTTGTGGATTCTTCCGCGCGGGAAAGCAGGAGGGAAGGCGGACAGGTGGCTCACCTCCGCATGGTTTTTCCTGTTTGTGCTCGCCAATCTGTTTGAAGATGTGGCGGAAGCCTTTTTCTGGAACGAGTTTGAAGCCAGCTTCAATTTCATTGCGGTGGATTACCTGGTTTACACCAAGGAGGTTATCGGGAATATTTACGAGTCCTATCCCATCATTCCTATTCTGGGCGGCATTCTGGCGGTGTCCGTTCTGGCCGTCTGGGGAATGAAGAAGTTCCTGCTTCCCAGGAACGGGGCGGTTCCCGCCGGATGGAAACGAGGCTGTGTGGTGCTGTTCCTGCTGGCCTGCGTCACGGGGGGATATTGGCTGGTGGATATCAAGGATGCGGATGCCGTGAACAACCGTTATAATTCGGAAATGGCCAAGGATGGCCTTTACAGCCTGTTCAGCGCCTTTCTCAAGAATGAACTGGATTACCGCGCTTATTACCGGACGCTGCCGGATGCGGAAGCGGCGGCGTTTCTGGCCCGGGAGTTCACGGCGGATGACACGTCCGTGCCGGAGGCTTCGTCCGGCAGCGTAAAGAGGCAGGTGCGTCCTTCCGGGGGGGCTATCCGCCCGAATGTCGTGGTTGTGGTCATGGAGAGCATGGGAGCGGAATTTTTGAACGAGTGCCGGGAAGACGGGGCTGACGTCACTCCGTGCCTGAGCCGTCTGGGAAAGGAAGGCATTTTTTTCCCGAATACTTATGCCACGGGCACCCGTTCCGTACGCGGGCTGGAAGCAATCAGCACATCCCTGCCGCCGCTTCCCGGCATGTCCATCCTTCGCCAGGAAGGAAACGAGCATTTGCAGACCATAGGTTCCATATTCAGGGACAAGGGATATGATCTCAAATGGATTTACGGCGGCTACGGGTATTTTGACAACATGAATTATTTTTTCGGGAACAACGGGTTTCAGGTTCTGGACCGTAATTCCATGGCTGATTCCGAGGTGACCCATTCCACCATTTGGGGCGTTTGCGATGAAGATTTGTTCCGCCGCGCCGTACGGGAGGCGGATGAATCCTGCGGACGCGGCAAGCCGTTTTTGCAGGTGGTGTTTACCACGTCCAACCACCGCCCCTACACGTATCCGGAAGGGCGCATTGACATTCCTTCCCACACGGGGCGCATGGGGGCCGTGAAATACGCGGATTATGCGGTAGGCGCCTTTGTGGAGGAGGCCAGAACCAAACCCTGGTTTGACAACACGCTGTTCGTGTTCGTAGGAGACCACGGTGCCGGGAGCGCGGGAAAGCAGGCCCTCAATCCGGAAACGCACCGCATTTTTTCCATTTTCTACGCTCCGGCTCTGCTGAAGCCAGAACGGCGGGACACTCCCGTGAGCCAGATTGACGTGCTGCCCACCCTGCTGGGGCTGTTGAACTGGCCGTATGATGCGGCCTTTTATGGAAAGGATGCCTTGAAGCCTTCCTATCAGTCCCGGTATTTTGTGAGCAATTACCAATATATCGGCTATTTGAAGGGGAAAGACATGGTAGTGCTCAAACCCCAGCGCGGAGTGGAATTTTTCCGGGACGGAGAGGCCGTTGAGCCGGATGGGCGGATGAAAGAGCTGGAAAGGGAAGCGGTTTATTACTATCAGCACGCTTCCGGCTGGCGCACCAGTTTGAAGGAATAAGGCCCCCGCAAGGTGCGGAGGCCGTGATTTTGGCGGCCTCCGCCCGCGCACGGAAAATGCGTTCAGGATTTGCTTCCGTCCCTGTAATCCTGGAGAGCGTCCCAATGGAACGTGAAGTGCTTCTGCATGTGCAGCCCGTTGGCGAGAATGAACATGAGGGAAATGCGGAATTCGTTATTGTTCAATCCTTCCAGCTCTTTTTTGTCAATTTTCATGGAGAATTTCCCGCTCTTTTTTCCAAGGCGCCGGGAGAAGGAAACGGCGTCATAGTCCTGGTTGACCGCATAAGGAGGATCCTGGATGTAAACATTCAGAGCTTTGACGGTCTGGGGGCTTTTATAATTGCCGGAAACCAGAATCTGGTCTCCTTTAAAAGAAATGGCTACGTTCCCGACCTCCACTTCCGGCTTGCCTTCGTAGAATTGCTGGGCCGGGGTGACGGAAAACACTTCACAGGCATCCAGCAGGGCGCAGCTGGCCGGGGTCAGGAACGTGGGACTGGTCCCGAACGTGTAATTGCCCGAACCCATCAGGGCCGTGCCGTATTTTTTACCGTCCGAGGCGGTCTGATGGTTGTGCGGCAGATTAAGGCCGTGCCCCAATTCGTGGGCCATGCCTCCATACCATTTGGTCAGCAGCCTTCCTTCCCTTGTTTTCTGCCCCAGGTGTTTGATATCGAAGGCCGGATAATCCAGGGCGAAACAGTTGCGCCCCATGCCGTAAAAGGGAACTCCGCCGGGATTGTCGGGGCCGTTCTTTTCGTCATTCCAGGTGGGCATGATGATAAGCGTGTGCTGGCTTTTTTTCCTGTCCGGATGGGCTTTGAAAAATTCGTCAAGTTCCTGGGCCGCTTTCCAGCCGCCTCCGTTTTCATAAGGATAATGGGCCGCCGGATTTTTGGCCTTGTATTCAATGATGTTCACGCGGCCTGGGGATTTGATGTCCAGGCCGAAGGAACGCGCGCCATAGCCATGCCGTTGCATTTCCTTGCCGTAAAACTGCTGGAGGTAAAGGAGCAGTTCGCTGAGGCGCCGTTCATAATCCGGAACGGGTTCCGTATCACTGCCCAGAAAATAAACGATATTGAGCTGACGGGCCGTTTTTTTCAGGGCAATCCGGTCTTTCAGGGCGTCCGGAACGGTGACTTCCGCAAAGGATGTACCGGAGGCTGCTCCCAGAAAGAACAGAGAAAAAAATGCGGAGAGAAGTCGTTTCAACATACATGCCAAATTAGAAGCGTCATTTTTAAAGACAAGGAAATTTACTGTTCTCTCCGCCATTGGAGGAAGCACCCCTGGGCCGGGAGGGAAATAACGGGGGGAAGAATCCGTCATGTGGCGGCCGATAAGTTCGGAATGGCTGAAAGATAGAGGTTGCGAAGGCAGTAAATATGTGACATTGTTTATTAAAGCATGCATTTCCAATCTCTATATTTATCTGCCGTGGCGGTAAGTGCCGTTTCTTTCGGGTGGGGGGCTCTGGATAAGCCTTCCGCCTCCAATTTGATCTGGTCCGACCAACCTGCGGTCATTGTCTATCCCCAAGAGGACAAAGGGTGCGGTCCTAATGGTAGCTTTGGGGTTTATAAAAAACCGTCAGCTGTTTGGGAAGCGGAGGGGTATCCCATTGGCAATGGTCGCGTTGGAGCCATGATTTTCAGCGCTCCCGGCCGCGAGCGGCTGGCCCTGAATGAAATCAGCCTTTGGTCTGGAGGAGCCAATCCGGGGGGAGGGTACGGTTACGGGCCTGATGCCGGGACGAACCAGTTCGGCAACTATCTCCCCTTTGGGGATTTGTTTGTGGACTTTAAAAAAGGCGACCAGCCGGCTTCCCAGTCTGTGGAAGATTTTACGCGCTCCCTGGATCTCCGGGACGGCATTCATAAAGTGAATTACAAGGCGGATGGCGTAACGTATGACCGGGAGGCATTCTCCAGCACGCCTGCCAACGTCCTGGTGCTGAACTATAAAGCCAGCAAACCCGGCCAATTCAGCGCGGATTTTTCCGTTAACAGCCAGCTTGGAGCAGATATTTCCGCCAAGGGATCCGTCATCACCTGGAAGGGGATGTTGAAAAACGGCATGAATTATGAAGGCCGCGTTTTGATCCGTCCCAAAGGCGGTACGCTTTCCGCCTCGGGAGATAAAATTTCCGTGAAAAATGCGGATTCCTGCATGGTCGTCATCGCCATGGAGACGGATTACCTGATGGATTATAAAAAGGACTGGAAGGGTGAATCTCCCGCCAGGAAGCTGGACCGTTATGCGGCCAAAGCCGCTTCTGCGGATTATGCCGCCCTGAAACAGGCCCACATTTCCCAGTACAAGTCCATGTTTGACCGGGTGAAGGTCAACTTCGGAAAAACGGAGGAGGATGTAGCCAAGCTGCCTACGCCAAAGCGTCTGGAAGCCTATAAGAAAAATCCGGCAGACCCCGATCTGGAGGAGACCATGTTCCAGTTCGGCCGCTATCTGCTGTTGTCCAGTTCCCGGCCCGGCACGCTCCCGGCCAACCTGCAAGGGTTGTGGAATGATTATGTCAAACCGCCGTGGGCCTGCGACTACCATAACAACATCAACGTCCAGATGGCGTATTGGGGGGCGGAACCCGCCAATCTTTCCGAATGCCATGAGGCCCTGGTCAATTATGTGGAGGCAATGGCCCCCGGCTGCCGGGACGCTTCCCAGGCGAACAAGGGGTTCAATACCAAGGACGGCAAACCCGTGCGCGGATGGACGGTGCGCACCTCTCAGAATATCTTCGGTGGCAACGGCTGGCAGTGGAACATTCCCGGTGCGGCCTGGTATGCGCTGCATATATGGGAACATTATGCATTTACCGGTGATAGAAAGTATCTGGAAAAACAGGCGTATCCCCTGATGAAGGAAATCTGTCATTTCTGGGAAGACCATTTGAAGGAACTGGGAGCCGGGGGTGAAGGGTTTAAGACAAACGGCAAGGATCCGAGCGAAGAGGAGAAGAAGGATCTGGCCGATGTGAAAGCCGGAACTCTGGTGGCTCCCAATGGCTGGTCTCCCGAACATGGGCCGCGTGAAGACGGTGTGATGCATGACCAGCAGATCATTGCAGAGCTTTTCTCCAATACCATCAAAGCCGCCCGCATTCTGGGCAAGGACGCCGCCTGGGCCAAGAGCCTGGAGGGCAAGCTGAAGAGGCTGGCCGGCAACAAGGTAGGCAAGGAAGGGAATCTTCAGGAATGGATGATTGACCGCATTCCCAAGACGGATCACCGCCATACGTCCCACCTTTTTGCCGTTTTCCCCGGCAACCAGATCAGCAAGCTCAAGACGCCCAAGCTGGCGGAAGCCGCCCGCCTTTCCCTGGAATGGCGCGGCACGACCGGAGACAGCCGCCGTTCCTGGACGTGGCCGTGGCGCACGGCTCTGTGGGCCCGCCTGGGCGAGGGGAACAAGGCTCATGAGATGGTTCAGGGGCTCTTGAAATTCAACACTTTGCCGAATATGCTGACTACTCATCCCCCTATGCAGATGGACGGCAACTTCGGCATTGTAGGCGGCATTTGTGAAATGTTGGTGCAATCCCATGCCGGGGGCCTGGACATTATGCCCTCTCCCGTGGAAGCGTGGCCTGAAGGCTCCGTGAAGGGGCTGAAAGCCCGGGGCAACGTCACGGTGGATTTTTCCTGGAAGGACGGCAAGGTAAGCAGCGTGAAGTTGTATTCCGCCCAACCCAAGGTGTTGCCCGTGCGCGTTAACGGGAAGATGACCCGCATGAAAACCCTGCCGCTGAAATCGGGAGCGGAATCTTCGCAGCCTGCGGCCCGGTAAAAAGGGAAATCCATGATCCGGTTTTAATTCCGGAACTAAAGATAATCATGGCTTCCAGTCCTTTCGTTAGGGCTGGGAGCCTTTTTTATCCCGGACCTTTGCGGGAGGGACGGTGTTTGTTTCAAAGGAGGAGCTTGCTGAATGGCGCGTTCCGAAAGAAGGAATTCCTCTCGGGATGTAAAGATTGGGAAGGGTTTTCGCAAGGGGCGGTCCTTTGCCCCGTCTTAAGGAAAGAAGGGCTGCGCTCTCATTTCTTTTCCATCTGCCTGAGCAGGGAGCAAATGGCGCAGGAATGGAGGGAACACAGGTCTTCGTGAATTTGAAGCAATGCCTGGTGGTGCCAGGCTTTCGCAAGAAAGGCGTGTGCATCCGGCCTGCCGCCCAGCAGGGATTGGTGGACGGAGAGGACTTTTGTTCCCGCCTGTCCGGCCCGGAGGGAAAGATAATGCTTCCATGCATGTTCGTCATCTTTCATCGGAAGAAGGTGGTTGATGATGAAGTCCAGAATTCTATCCCGGCCCATCAGGGCCATGGGGCGGGGAGACGGTGGGGAAGGAAGCGTTACATGGGTGCTCCAGTAGGGGTGTGTAAGGGAGGAGAGGTACTTCGTCAGCTCTTCCGTATGTCCGGCAAGGCAAAGGCGCTTAAACGCATCAAAATCTGCTGCGATGACGGCCAGAGCCCCTACGCGCCTCTGCGGATGGTTGGCCGGCCTGTTGCCGGAATACGTCCAGGGAAAGGAGCGGTCCGGCGCCAGTTCAAATTGTGCCCGCAGGGGCCACCATTGAGCCCAGAGTTTTTTGTGGAGTTCTACGGCTTCCGGTGTGCAGGAGGCCGGAAGAACGGGAAGGAGGAAGCCCGCCGTACCGAAAAGCAGGGCTTCCGGACAGTTCCGGATGGAACGCAGGGGCGCCCGCAGGGCCAGGTGGCGCATGGCGGTTTTGTTAGCGTGATAGCCCAGCGTTTCCGCCAGGTTTTCAAAAAGGGCCTGTTCCTCTCCTGCGTATTTGGCGCGTTCCGCATGGCGGCGGTGCTTGTTCCGGAACCTGTAGGCTGCCGCTGATTGGAGGAGTGTTTCCAGAAACTCCGGAGCCATGGATGCCAGCAGTCCGGAGTGGCGGCAGTGGCGTACCGGGGCGCTGCCGGAAGGGGATGTTCCTGACCGCGCCAGCGCAGCGGGGGGAATGACAGCCAGAGGAACGCGTTCATGCTTGGCATTGCGGGTGAACCATTTCCTGCGGCTGGGCGCGCAGGCGAGGTGCAGGATGACGCCGTTAAACCCCGGGTTGGAACCGTGCCCGTGGCGTTTCCAGTCTTCCGGCGCGGGATCCAGTTCGATATCTCCCGATTGCGGGACGCCATTAATGCATATCCTGGCGTTTAGAAAGTCCGGTCCGGCGGATTTATTCCAGTTCCCGAAATCCAGAATGTGAACGTCCCTGCCTGAATCATCCGTAAAAGAGGTTCCAAATACTCCTTCCAGCAGAAGAAGCTGAAGGGTCCGCTCGTCCGGAAGGGCGGAATGATTGGAAACGGAATGTTCCCTGACGGCGGCCGGCCCTTCTTCCCTTGCTGCGGAAAGGGCTTCCTCATACAGGGAGGCCATGGAGCGCAGGTCCATGTGGAGGGGAGGCAATTTTATTGATCTTTCTGCCGTTCCAATTCTTCTTTCAGGCAGTCGGTTACGTTGCGGAATTTTTCTTCGTTCTCTTCGCTCATTTCGCTCAGGGTCAAATGGGAGTTGAGAACGTGGAGAGTTTGCTCCTTGGCATCCAAGTGAACGGAAGGGGCGTTTTCAGTACCCAGGGCGGCACGTATCTGCTCTACTTTTCCCCTCCAGGGGGCTGTGGGCGGTTCAATGCTGAGCAGGGCCTCCAGCCCCAGGCTTTCCAGGGCGCTCAGGCAGCGTTCGCTCGGGGAAGCGATTTGGACGGATCCCCCGATGGGAAGCAGCCGTCGCGACAGGCCCGCAAGAGTACCCATGAAGGTGGAGTCAATGCCGGAGCAGGTTTCCAGATCAATGACGATCAGACGCCCTCCGGAAGCGATGTAATCGTCCCCCAGGGATTTGACAGTCGGACTATTGGCAAAACTTCCGCGTCCGGAACACCGGACCCAAAGAAATTCATCAAAAATGCCGAAAAGGATGGAAGAATTGTTATTCACGTCGTTAGAAAATGGAAACCATATGAATAACAAGAGAAACCTCTGCGGTCAAGTCAGGATTTAATTTGCGCGCCGCCGGAAGAGGGTTCGTTTTCTCGCATGCAGAACCTTTTCCCGCGGCGCTCTTTTCGTTATTCGGAGGGATGCCTCAGGAGTTCTTGGTGCCTTCCCCCGTACCGGGCAGGAAACGGTAATAGGTTTCCAGCATCAGCGTTGCCAGGCACTGACGGTAGATGCTTTCAGATTTGTTGCTCATGCCGGAAACGTATCCTACGTCATTTTTCCGGAAACTGCCGTCCGCATTCTGGCCGCTGAGCACGGCGTCCCGGAACGCTTTGTTGTAGGAGGTCCATACGTCTCCTCCGCGGTTCATGGCAGCCTGCACGCAGTAGTAATGCATGTAGAGATTGCTCTTGACGTTTTCCGTGCCGCTTCCCTGGCCCCACTGGAGAGTTTTGACGTTGTTTTTGATCCAGTCCAGACCCTTGCGGGCGGCGCTGTCCGAGCCGTTGCCCGTCATTTGCAGAGAAAGCACGCCCACGCCTACCAGGGAAGAACGGGGCATATTGCCGTTTTCCTTATAGGAAAATTTGCCGTCCGGCATGACGTTCTTGCGCACGTAGCTTGAGGCCTTGCGCAGCGTAGAGCGGATTTCCCCTTTGGTAGGCCTGACGCCGCCGTGTTCGGCAGCCTTGAGAGCCTGCACGTTCCATCCGGTGACGGAAAGGTCGATGTCCGGATTAATCTTGTTGTTGTAGCTGTAGCCCCAGCCCCCGTTGGGGCACTGGGCGTCAATAATCCTGTCCACGGCTTTTACGACGACCTTTTCCAGATTGGAGATGGAGGGGATGTCCATCTGTTTACAGAAGGTGTAGGCTTCGCACAGGGCATAGGTGGCTACCGCGTGGTCATAACAGATTTCCTTCAGGGCGGGCTGTTCCGAAAGGACGGGATTTTTCATGCCTAAGTCCACGAGGAAGGAAATGCCCTTCAGGACGTTTTCTCCGAATTCCTCGGAAAGAGGGGTTTCGCAGTGGGCCAGATAGGCCAGCAGGGAAATGCCGGTCATGGAAGCGCGGAATTGTCCTTCACCCCAGGAGCCGTTGCCGTTCTGCTGTTTTTTCAGCCAGCGGAGGGATTTGACTACGGCTTCCTCACACTGCG
>OWIT01000883.1_pt1 | contig 14309 bp, 13 predicted proteins | sample 1732681 | NCBI WGS metagenome assembly OWIT01 (sample SAMN05065741, study PRJEB22554) | human gut metagenome | biome: ENVO:2100002; feature: ENVO:00000062; material: ENVO:00002003 | host: Homo sapiens | place: USA | reverse complement strand
GATCTACACAAGGCTATTCGTCGGCAGCGTCAGATGTGTATAAGAGACAGTCATCTATATCATCTTTTTGATTGAGGCACGTAACAAGAAGGACCTGATGTCCTCTATTGATTAGTGTTTTAGCCCAACGCTTTGTGTGATTACTGGAAGCTGCACCTATTAACATTATTCTCATGGCACAATCTTAATTAGATATATTTAAAATTTCGTGAAACCGACTTTTAGAAACAGTTATCAACGCAGACGATTCTTTATTGATAATTTTCAACAAATCATATGATTTTTTCATCGAAAGGCCTTGTTTGTAGAACAATAGAAGAAGAAATGGAAAGTAAATGAGTTTCCATAGTTTATATTCACATTTACCCATTTGTTTTTTCATATTTACAAACCTGTTCAAATAATGAAGATGAATCGCATTTATATTGCTTATATTAGATTTTGAGGCGCTTACCTTATGATAAACTATCGCAGAATTAACACATGCCATTTTCACCTTTCGCTTTTTCATTCTCATTGAGAATTCGAAATCCTCTTCCCCAAAGAAAAAATCTTCTGTAAGCAATTTATGATCATGAATCAAATCAGGAGAGAATAATAATGCACATCCTGTAACAAATGACACATCTATAAATTCATCTTTCACCACAGACTCGTCCATCTTTGCATAGTAGTATTTCCGAAATCCCCAGAACAACTTTCCTCCACAATTCCAGATCTTTGTATTATCATAAAAATAATTGATTCTCGGAATTACAACTCTGTATTTTTTATTCTGTGCTATAAAAGAATACATCTTTTCAAGACATAAACTATCAATTGTCGTATCATTATTCAGTAAAAAATAATAATCCGGATTATACTTTTCAGAATATTCTATTATCAAATTATTACCTTTAGCAAACCCATGATTTTCTTTTAAATCTAATAGTACAACTTGCCTTTTATATACATTAACATTCGTTGATTTCATATTATCAACAACATCTATTTTGATGCCTTGCCTATTACAAAAGTGTTCTATTTCAATCATAGAACTATTAGTAGAGCCATTATCACCTACGACAATAAAGTAGTCGGAATAAATCATTTTACTTAAAGAACTCAAACACTCTATAGTGTCTTGAAATCCATTCCAGTTTAATATCGCTATACAAATCATATTTATCGCTTAGAAAGAGTTGACAATTTTAACATACAACAGGCAAAGAGTGTTATTTCCGACAAGCACATGGCTATTGAAGCAGAAAAAGCTCCCCATAAATTGACTGTTACAACAAGAAATATTATACTCACCAAACCAGCAACAAATACATATTTTAAAAAATATTGCTGATAACCTAAATTCACCAAACCCACTATCCCCAAAATATAATTCAAGCCGCCAAACAATACAACAGGAGTCATTATACGGATTAATTCTATAGCTTGCGGTTCGTCAGCGGCAAGCAAAATATTATTTATCGGAGTCGCAAAAATTAGAACCCCAAAAGCTATCGAAAACAAAAAAAGGCACATTATCAACGCTACCCGTTTAAGTTTATAGACATTAGCCGAAATCGAATTATTTTTAAAACCACTCGCCAAATGAGGAAAGAGAGCATTAGAAACAGGAGAAGAAACCGATTGTGCAGCCTTAATAACTTTCTCCGCCCCGGCATATATACCTACCATTGTATTATTGGAAAATAATCCTAAAACAAATACATTAGAATTACGATACAGCTCCATACAAACCGTTGACAGAAAAATATACCATCCCTCTTTCAATTGAAAAACGACATCTGCAAACCGAGGAACAACGACTGAAATATTGAACACCCTACAAGCAATAAATAAACTTATCAACCCCGAAAATAAATATCCGGCAGAATTTAACAGAGGGATTTTGACATAATCGGATTCGTGCTTAATACAAATAAAAATCAATAGGGTAAAAACGACCTTACATATCACGTTGACTATTGTCATATATTTCATTCTTTCCATACCTTGATAAAGCCATACAGGATTCATTACATCGCCTATTACAATCCCCAACCCAAGTACGAGCATCAAAGCATGAGTCTTTGAGAAAAGAAAGAATGCTATACAGGTAAAAATAGCAGAAGCAACAATGAGAAGAATAGCCTTTGCACATAAAGTAGTACTAACAATTTCATTCACTATATCATGACTATCCCTATTTTGAGCGATTTGCCGAGTCACTGAAAAATTGAAACCGTATGAACTAAACAACAATACATATTGTATCAAGGCATAAACAATTGAATAAATACCGTAATTTCCCATTCCTACCACCTTTATTATATAGGGTAAAGTAAGCAACGGAAGTGCCATATTAAGAACATTCAGTATTGACAAAGACAAAATACTCTCTAACAAGCGATTATTTACATTTATATGCATAAGATACTTTAAACCTTGCAATGTAACTAAATACCATAAAAAATACCATGATTTCGTAAGCATTCAAGGTTAGCCAATAGAAATCAAAAAAGCCCAAAACCAAAAAAGTTAAAACGCTACAGTTGGTAAGAAGTAAAAAAATATTTCGCGACTTCATCGAAACATAATACACGTAGTAAACAAAAAACGAAAAGCACAAAATAAATACCATAAAAAAAAGAGGGTCATGGCTATAACACCAAACAGTACCGATAAAAGTCCTGACATTGGTATTTCCTAACTCGCCAATAGACAAAAATACCGGATTAATACCATCTATATATTTTCCGTCACCAAACAAAGCTATGAAAAAATTTAAAATAGGTCTTACCAATGCCAATCTCATTTCCGGCTCTAAGATACCTTGTTGATAATCCAAGCTAAATGACAAAGAGCCTCCTATTAAATAGTCCATAAAATGATTTATTACAAAATTTACCCATGAATCGGTAACTTTATCACCTGCACTCAAAATCATTATAAGATAGTAACTAAGAAAGAAAACACCGCTACAAATAATCACCGGTAATAATAGATTTTTCATATTTAGAGTGGATTTATTTGATAAAAGCCTTGCAATATAACCGATTAAAATAGGAGCTATAATCCAACTCTTTACACCTACTGCATACATACCAATCAATGACAAACCAATAATCACATAAGCAAACTTGTGCTTATTATCACTTTTGTAAATCATATATGAAAATATAGCAGACAGTAAAACATTTAAATGCGCCAAAAAGCCACTTACTTCGTACTGTTCTGAAAATTCATCCCCACCAAAAGAAAAGCCACTGGATATAATACTTCTGATTCTTAATAAAGTTATCATAATGCCAATGGCACCCAATATCTTCAACAAGATATAAGAATCGTCCCTCTTTAAGGTTACATATTGATTTATTCTATCTACTCTTATCAACTTAGAAAAAAACAAACTGGGAATAAAAAAAAGAAACAGGCCTAAACATGGTACAACTAAACTTGGTAAATAAAAATCAGGTACCGCAGTTACGCTATGTGAATATAACACTGCAATAAATGTAACTATTGTATATGGAACAGAAAGCGCATTAAGAGGTGTAATAATTACGCCCCATGTTTTTTTTTCTATTAAAAACAAAATAAAGGACTCAAATATGAATATTAGTAGATATATCATCAAAGTAAAATCAGAGCCTTATTGTAACTCGAATAACATCTTTTATTCCAAACTAATTATTTATAAAGGTATAGGGCAGTAGTTGCACCTTATATTTCATCCGAAAAGATTCTTCTACCTAATGACACACTCATCAAGGATAGATACATCTTTTTATTTTTTTGAATGACTAAAACTTGGTTACTCATAATCAACTAAAGTTTGTTCAATATCTGAATCAGCTTTGCATTATCCTCTCTATTTCTGATAGCTAAACGAATCAAATTACGCCCACTCATATTAGACTTCAGTCCACAATTACTGATAATAACATCATGTTCAATCATTTTCTGAGTCAATTCAGCAGAGTTGAACCTATCAATAACTTCGCATAAGAAATAGTTGGCTTGTGAAGGTATTACACGTAAGAAAGGAATTCCCTTCAATTCTCTATAAAACGTTTCACGCTCGTTAATAAGTCGTTGGCATGCTTTCGAATAATCCTTTTCATACTTACCATATATTTGTAGATAGAATTCTCCGAAAGAATTTATATTCCAAATAGAAACCTCTTTTTTAATTCGAGCTATCAAATCCGTATTAGACGATGCAAGCACTCCTAAACGCAATCCAGGAACACCATAAGACTTACTAATAGACTTCATGATCATCATCATTGGAAACTCCTGCAAAATGTCATTTTTCAACAAACTATTATTCTCATAGCCTATAGTAAAATCAACAAAGCTTTCATCTACTATTAAACGTATATTACACTCAGCACACCATGCTGCCAAGCGTAATACATCCGTCTTTGGTATAAAATTACCAGAAGGATTATCTGGATTGATAAGGAGTAAAATAGAAATTGACTTATTGCTATAAAAATCTATTAAATCATCAGCAGTATAAGCAAAGTTTATGTTTTGCGGAATATATGCCACAATTTGTTCTGGGCGAAGACGATTAGGATATTCATCAAAAGTAGGGTAAATTATTCCCACCTTATCACCCGTATGTCCTTCCATTACCACCTTGATAAGTTCGGCTGCACCATTACCCACTACTATATACTCTTTCTTTATCCCAAAATACTTTCCAGCCAGTAAGGAGTTCACGTACATTCCCGAAGGGTACTCCGTAAGTAATGTATCAAAATTGGCACACAGTTCATCCTTCATTCTTTTAGGAGGAAAATACGGATTAACAAGATAGCAATAATCTAACAATTTAGGAAAACGCCAAAAACCACCATAGCGTTTATGGTATTCACTATATTTAGTCTCATTATCTGAAAAGATAGTAGATGCTATATCTAAATCTTGTACATCATCTATTTCATACCACTTTTCATCACTAATTGGTAAAGCTTTTAATGTGGATGAATGGAGTAAGGTCAAGACACGCAGTACTTGCTCATAATACTCATTATTTCCCATCACCTTACTATAAGCATCCAAAAAAGGGACATATTCATGAGTAGAGAATTCACGACTAAACTTATAAATATTCACAGTTTTATAATAAACATCAACATCTTCATATCGAAAAGCTTCTTTAGGTACAAAGTTGACAATATTATTATCGTCATCTATCCGTACCATAGTGCCGTCCATCCATGTTTCATATTTAGCAACCAAAGCTAAATTAGGATATTCATTATTCACAATCATCGGGAAAAGAGTATCATCAAATATCAAATCAGACTCAATAAGTAGTGTATCATCCTTTTGAAGTTCTTCTTTCGCTAAAGAAAGTGAATAAATATTATTCGTTGTGTCATACACAGGGTTATCAATATATTCAACCTTCAAACCTTTATATTCATCTCCTACATAATTTCTCAAATTTTCTCCTTTATAACCTATTACAATTATTACTCGAGATAATAGTAATTTAGACAACTGCGTCAGTGTTCTATCAATGAGAGACACCCCATTTACTTCTACCATACATTTGGTATTATTTTGGGTTAGTGCTCCTAAACGCTTTCCCATACCAGCAGCTAAAATAATTGCTTGCATAATAATTAATTATAAGTACGTATAATTTAACCATCAAGTATTCTACAACTCAATAGGCTAACATTCAATTTCAATATATTCTTTATCGGAAATTATATTTAAACAGCTCCATTATAAAACCTACTAAACTCAGAATTATATTTTAATATTCGTAATTGTTTAGTCCTATAATTATCAGTAATAGATTTTCAAAATCTATACAACCTAATATTATTTATCTGAAGTATTCTTTCAGAACGAAAACAATCGGAAAACAGTAACTACCCTAAGTTACTCTCACACAGAATGGCAACAAAACTTTTCATACTGTTCTCACCAAAACCACTTAATTAAATCCTATAACTAAAAATATATTAATACTCAAATTAGGGGGACATCCCCCTATATAGACACTTTTACAAGTGCCTATATAGTGAGTTATTAGAAATTTGACAGGTTTGTTAATTATTGGTATATTGCCAATCCGATTTTTATCTAGACGCAAACTAAAAAAATATCTACAATAGTTGAATTTTAGTAAAAAACTTAACTATATGCCCCCAGCCAGACCGTCATTACATCTCAAACCTTTCGTCACTACCGAAGTGGAACATCGCGTTGCGCTGGGTAGTTAAAGGACGAATCGCACGTTCCGACAAATTGATTTATAATAACGTGAAATTATTTTAGATATTGGCACTTCATGTCCGCCATTTAAATAACGCTGTGTTATGCGCCTTACATTTATCTCCGGATTCTCTGTACAAAAAAATTCGAACAAAAAATCCTAGTTTCTTTGCGTCTTTTACAGATTGCAACTTTTCCTCGGAAGAAAAAACTGTGTCAAAAACAAAATCTTATTTTTTTCCAAACACTCATAACGCATTTTAGTAGCCAACTCAGCAGCTTTCAATACGGCAACGGGAGAATTCCAGTCACCAAACTGTTCTTGTGTAATGTTATCCGGCAACAATATATAATGTGGAACGTTTTTTTTCCATTACGGTTCAATTTTTCCCCTCTTTTCTTTTAAGCACAATCTGTACTATTTCCTGCATTCTACGCTCCATCTCTATTTTGGCTCTACGAGAACTCTCACGCGCAGCAATGGCTACTTGTTCCATCAAAGCGTGTAATTGCTCTTCAGTAGGTTCTTCCAAAGAAGTCAAACGATAAGTATTCAGTTTCATAGCCATATCATATATATCTATAGTATAAACAAAGGTACTCACTATCTTGAAAAAACAGATGATTTGCTACAAATAACATTTTATATCACATTAATTTATTGGCCATAATGAAGTTAACTTTAACGAGATGTTAAAGTTAACTTCATCTTATCTATAAAATTAACATCCTAAAAAGCTGAAGTTAACTTCCTGAAACAAGAAAATCTACTATCGTTTTTCCGTCTTAACACTGTTAAATTTACTGCCGCACTTTATACAACACTAACATGCGAAATACAATAAATGCCTTACCCGCGTCTCACATAGCTCACCGGCACACTAACCAATGCGCACCCCAATTCCTGCAATCTCACAGCGATATAATATTTACTTTCGTATTTCACCATTTCGCCGCGGATACCCTGCATACTTCCTTTTGCCACAGTTACCATAGTTCCCGGAGCAATCGGTTCATTAACCATTAATATAGAAGTGTCGGAAAGGTCGACCATGAAGCGAAAGTCCGCCATTTGTTGGTCGGGAATGATGAGAGGGGCATTAGTGCCGCGTTTACTAAAGAAATGATGAACATTGGGAGCATGTTCTACAATGGTAAGTTCAGGACGGGAAAGACAGACAAAAAGCATACCGCTAATTACCGGTTTAGTCACTTTAATACGCTTTCCGGCATGTTCCCGATAGACATCCTGCACAGGTAAATAAATTTCTATACCTTGCTCACGAAGCCACGACTCTACTCTGAATTCAGTATTGTGGCGAACATAAACAGCATACCAATGCCTATGAACCGTAGTAGTTAACAAATGCTAATAATAAATTATTAATAGTTTAGTAATAAGCGTTTTATGATTTCACTGAATTTGAGCTATTTTTATGGCTCCGCCGAACGTAGCTTTCACTACGTCTCTTTTTAAGAATGGTATTTACGTCCACGATTAGTTCGTTTTGTGAGCGCAAAGATAAACACTCCGCATGGAACTACAAAATATTTGATAGATAAAAAGTTTTGAATTAACATAATCTTCTTCCACGTACATCGAACATTATTCCCCTTTTTCGTTTATCTTTGTACACCCTTTCCAACGTACAAAGGAGAGGAAATCTTCAGCAAGTCTCAGAAAGACAGGAAGAAAAAAGATATTTTATTAATTAAAACACTAACTAAAAATTAGAAAATTATGGCAATGCATACATGGTTTGAGTGCAAAATCCGTTACGAAAAAACAATGGAAAACGGAATGAACAAGAAAGTAACCGAACCTTATTTGGTAGACGCACTCAGCTTTACAGAAGCAGAAGCACGCATCATCGAGGAAATGACTCCGTTCATCTCAGGAGAATTTACCGTATCAGACATCAAACGGGCAAATTATAGTGAATTGTTCCCTTGTGAAGAAGACGCGGCCGACCGTTGGTTTAAATGCAAATTGGTCTTCATCACATTGGATGAGAAAAGCGGTGCAGAGAAGAAAACATCTACCCAAGTACTGGTACAGGCCGCTGACTTACGCGATGCTGTGAAGAAGTTGGATGAAGGTATGAAAGGCACAATGGCCGATTATCAGATTGCATCCGTAGCGGAAACTGCCATTATGGATGTATATCCGTACAGTGCAGAACCGAATGACAAACCTGAAGTATAGGAAAGGGAGAAGCAAATAATAGAAATTGAAAATTTTATTGTGTATACATTATTATATTATATACGATGAGTATTGCAGAAAACATTAAAAAAGTGCTGAACGAGTTGCCTCAAGGAGTGCAACTGGTAGCTGTTTCCAAGTTTCATCCCAACGAAGCGATAGAAGAAGCTTACAGCGCAGGGCAACGTGTGTTCGGAGAAAGCAAAGTACAGGAGATGACTGCCAAATACGAAAGCTTGCCGAAAGACATCGAATGGCATTTCATCGGACATCTGCAAACTAACAAAATCAAATATATCATACCCTATGTAGCACTGATTCATGGCGTAGATTCCTATAAATTACTCACCGAAATCAATAAACAGGCAGCCAAGGCAGAGCGTACCGTAAACTGCCTGCTGCAACTGCACATCGCACAGGAAGAGACGAAATTCGGTTTCAGCTTCGACGAATGTCGGGAAATGCTTGCTGCCAATGAGTGGAAACAGCTTAAGAACATCCGGATATGCGGCTTGATGGGCATGGCAACAAACACAGATAATACCGAACAAATCAAAGCCGAGTTTTGTTCATTAAGTAGCTTCTTTCAAGAAGTAAAAGCCACATGGTTCGCTGATGCGGAATGGTTCCGGGAGTTGTCTATGGGAATGTCACACGATTATCACGAAGCAATCGCCGCGGGCAGTACTTTAGTACGTGTAGGAAGTAAAATATTTGGAGAAAGAATATATTAATAACTAATAACTATTATCATGGCAACATTAGAAACTACTTTTGCAGGGTTGAAACTTAGAAATCCGATTATTATCAGCAGTTCCGGACTTACTGACAGTGCAGCCAAGAATCAGAAGCTTTATGAAGCCGGTGCAGGCGCTATCGTACTCAAGTCTCTTTTTGAGGAACAAATCATGATGGAAGCCGACTGGCTGGGAGATCCTAATATGTACCCGGAAGGAAGCGATTATCTGGTGGGATATATACGCGAGCACAAATTAGGTGAATATTTGAATTTAATCAAAGAGAGCAAGAAAGTTTGTGACATTCCTATCATTGCCAGTATCAACTGCTATCAGGATGCTGATTGGATTGAATTTGCCAAAAAGATAGAAGAAGCCGGCGCAGACGCTTTGGAGGTCAATATCCTTGCTTTGCAAACTGATGTACAATACACATACGGTGCTTTCGAGCAACGCCACATCGACATCCTGAGCCACATCAAAAAAACAGTAAACATCCCTGTTATCATGAAATTGGGAGACAACCTTACCAATCCGATAGCTCTTATCGACCAGCTTTATGCCAACGGGGCAGCGGCAGTGGTAATGTTCAACCGTTTCTACCAACCGGACATTGATATTGAGAAAATGGCCCAAAGCGCCGGAAACGTATTCAGTACAGATGCAGACTTGTCCAAGTCTTTACGCTGGATAGGCATTGCCTCCGCAGCAGTCAACAAGCTGGACTATGCAGCATCGGGCGGCATACATGCTCCCGAAGGAGTAGTGAAAGCTATCCTGGCAGGTGCTTCGGCAGTAGAACTATGCAGCGCACTCTATCTGAATTCCTATGCTGTCATTAGTGAATACACCCGCTTCCTGAACACATGGATGGACCGCAAAGGAATGGAAAATATCAATCAGTTCAAAGGCATGCTGAATGTCAGCGACCTGAATGGTGTAAATACATTTGAACGTACACAATTCCTGAAATACTTTTCATCACACAAATAAAAAGGAGTTGATACCATAAAAAAACGGATGATGCATCTTCAATGAACGCATCATCCGTTTTTTAATTCATAACCTCGTTAATTCAAATCCTTTTTTATCTTCATTTCTTCTTATCCAACACTTCAAAACAAGAATTCTTGCTGACAAATTCGGGAACGATATCCTTCATGGCAGCTACGATTTTCATCTGATCATAAGTATAGCTGACATCAATCAACTTCTGGATACGCTCATTCACTTCATCATAGTCGTACTCGCGCACAGTAGCAATCATAATTTTTTCATGATAAGTGGGCTTAGTAAGTTCTTTGACATTCAGCAACTCCTCGTACAACTTCTCACCATGACGCAAACCCGTAAATTCTATCTTGACATCCGTACGCCCGGAAAGGCTGATCATTCGCTTGGCCAGGTCCACAATACGCACCGGCTTACCCATATCGAAAATATAGATCTCTCCCCCATTTCCCATGCTTCCGGCTTCAAGCACCAAACGACAGGCTTCGGGGATAGTCATAAAATAGCGTATAATTTCAGGATGCGTCACAGTCACAGGGCCTCCACGCTGTATCTGATCGCGAAAACGAGGAATCACCGAACCATTCGAACCCAGCACATTACCAAAACGCGTAGTGATGAACTGAGTGACATGTCCGCCCTCTGCCAGCAATTTCTTTGCCAGTGACTGCACATATATCTCACAAATACGCTTGGAGCATCCCATCACATTAGTAGGATTCACAGCCTTATCCGTAGAAATCATCACAAACTTCTCCGCACCATACTTCACAGCCAAGTCGGCAACCGTTCTCGTACCGTAAACATTTACCTGAATAGACTCGGACACATTGTCCTCCATCATCGGCACATGCTTGTAAGCTGCCGCATGGAAAATGTACTGAGGCTTGTAACGTCTGAAGATTTCCTCCATACGCGTCACATTGGAAATATCGGCAATGATAGTCTCGGCATCAATATCCCTCCAACGGTCTTGCAACTCCAGACGGATATCATGCAAAGGAGTTTCAGCCTGGTCCACAAGAATCAGTTTATAAGGATTGAAAGAAGCCACCTGACGCATAATCTCACTACCGATAGACCCGGCAGCACCTGTAATCATCACTCGCTTGCCTTCCAAATGAGAAGCAACTTTGTGAATATCAATTTCAATAGGATTACGTTGCAGCAAATCCTCTATTTGAATTTCTTTCAGCTGGGTACGATCCAGAAATTGATTGTTCCACTCGCTCAATGGAGGAGCCGTCATCAGCTTTATGTTATGTGCCAACAGGCGGTCTGCCATATCAGAATGTTTGAGCGCTTCCATTTTTGCAGGAGAAATGATAATGGTATGCACATCCCGGTCATCCAGATTCTCAATCAACGTGTCATCATTAGGGAAAACCTTAACCCCCATCATCACCTTGTTGATCAGTTCCGGTTCATCGGCTATGAAACCGCGCAGGCGGTAATGATTACGAAGACTGACGCGCAATGCCTTTGCAATATTTACTCCGGCCTCTTTGGCTCCATAAATAAACACATTGGCACTGCGAGAACCATCAAAATTCAACGCTTCGAAGAAGATCTTCACAACAATGCGGGAACATGCCATCATGGCAAAACTGATGATATAGGACATGAACAGCACCGTTATGGGAGCCACATTTATGTTTGTGAAGCTTTTCACCACTATACTCGCTATCAGCAGCAATGCATACGACACAGTCAGTGCCACGAAGATGCGCATGATATCTACAAACGATGAAAAGCGAAGGACATTAGAGTATGTACGGAATGCCCTGAAAAATATCAGGTTTACGGCTACTGTACATACAATCGTTACGTCTATGGACGACGACTCCGAAAAAAGACTCCGAAAATCATATCGCAGTGCATAAGCCAGCAAACTGGATACAACAATAATAAGGACATCTATCAATAGAACAGTCCATATCGGTAATACCTTTGCTGAAAGGTACCGATGAAAAAAGTTTCGCTTCATCACGTTTGACAGTTTTTGTTTTAGGCACCGCAAAGATACACTATTTTTTATCAAAGCGAAGAAGAATTTGATAAAATATTACATCAGGTTACTTGCTAACTCACTCAACTGGCTACGCTCCCCTTTCACCAAATTGACATGAGCAAACAAATTCTGATCCCTCATGCGATCTATCATGTAGACAAGCCCGTTGGACTGGCTATCCAGATAAGGTTGGTCAATTTGCTGAATATCACCCGTAAACACCATCTTGGTTCCCTCTCCGGCACGCGTTATAATGGTTTTGATTTCGTGAGGAGTAAGGTTTTGCGCCTCGTCAATGATGCAATAAGTCTCGCTCAGGCTACGTCCGCGAATAAATGCCAAAGCCTCAATAACAAGCTGGTCACTTTTCTGCATATCTTCCAGACGTTTCACCTCGCTCGAATTGGAAGCGAACTGATGCTTGATTACGTTCAAATTATCAAACAAAGGTTGCATGTAAGGAGCCACCTTTTCATTGGCATCACCCGGCAGAAAACCGAGATCCTTATTGGACAATGCAACGATAGGACGTGCCAACAAAATTTGTTTATAATCCGTCAGTTTGCCTAAGGCTGCAGCCAATGCCAACAGGGTCTTACCTGTCCCCGCCTTACCGGTAAGAGCTACCAACTTGATATTCGGATCATTCAGCACTTCAAAAGCAAAACTCTGTTCGGCATTGCGCGGTTCAATACCATAATTCTTCGTCTTGTTTACGCGACAAATGGAATGGGTAAAAGGATTGTAACGGGCAAGTACGCTGCTACGGTCGCTCTTCAATACAAAACATTCATTAGGATGAATAATATCTTTAAAATCGAACTCGCTAATATCCAATCCTTCTTTAGAGGAATAGATACGATCGATCAAAGTGGGGTCGACACCTTCGAACACCTCGTTCGATTTTTCAAATATATCTACATTTATTACCTTATCATTGATATAATCCTCACACAGCAACCCGATAGAACGTGCTTTCATGCGAAGATTGACGTCTTTGGTGACAAGAATGGATTTCATTTTCGGTTTCTTCTCCGTCAGCCAGTCAACGACGGACAGTATCTGATGATCGGGAATCCGTTCCGGGAAAGAGTTGTGCACACGCGATGAATCTATCGAACCGGCAACCACAAACAAACGTCCTAAACCTTCACCCAACGGAGCACCTTTAGTAAAGAGGTTGTCGTCGGTGATCATGTCAAGTTCCCGAACAAACTCACGAGCATTGAAATTTATCTGTTCGTTTCCTTTCTTGAATTTATCAAGTTCCTCAAGTACTACAATGGGAAGATAAATGTCATTCTCTTGAAAGTTCTTCAAACAATTATAGTCGTGAAGGATAACATTGGTATCAATCACAAAATTTTTTTTAGCTCCCATACTCTTCAGATTTAAATGGTTTATAACTTCACCGGCAATATTAAAATAAAACAAGCATGCACACTTAAGCAAAATTGCCTTATCTTTGCCGTTTCTAAAGATAACACTTTAATGAAGAGAAAGGATTACTTTCCCGTTAATTTTTATGAAAGATGAACTATCAGAACACTTTAACTTACTTATATAACAGTGTGCCCATGTTCCAACACGTAGGCGGCGCGGCATACAAAGAGGGATTAGAAAACACGCAGGTACTGGACAAGCACTTCGGACATCCCCACCATTCATTCCGCACAATTCATGTGGCGGGCACTAACGGCAAAGGCTCTTGTTCGCATACGCTGGCCGCCATACTGCAAGAAGCCGGATATCGTGTGGGGCTTTATACTTCTCCTCATTTGGTAGATTTCCGCGAGCGCATCCGCATAAACGGACAGCCTATACCGGAAAAATATGTAGTGGATTTTGTAGAAAAAGAACGGGATTTCTTTGAACCGCTGCATCCTTCGTTCTTCGAACTGACTACCGCCATGGCATTTCGTTATTTTGCCGATGAAAAAGTGGATGTAGCCGTCATAGAAGTGGGATTGGGCGGCCGTTTGGACTGTACAAACATCATTCATCCGGATTTGTGCATCATTACTAATATCAGTTTCGACCACGTCCAGTTTTTGGGAGATACACTGGCGAAAATCTGTCTCTTATACACATCTGACGCTGCCGACGAATAGCCTTGTGTAGA
>OWIT01000794.1_pt1 | contig 15445 bp, 10 predicted proteins | sample 1732681 | NCBI WGS metagenome assembly OWIT01 (sample SAMN05065741, study PRJEB22554) | human gut metagenome | biome: ENVO:2100002; feature: ENVO:00000062; material: ENVO:00002003 | host: Homo sapiens | place: USA | reverse complement strand
TCTTCGCTGAGCACGCAGATTGCCGCCGAAATTGCCCGTCTGAACGGGTTTGACTACAGAAATGTCGACATTCAGCCAATTATCGACGCACAGAACGATTTTCTATGCGGCCTCTTTGACGAGAAACCGAAAAATATTGTACTGGAAAATCTGCAAGCCCGCGAACGGGGCAAAATTCTGATGGCGGTTTCCAACCAGCGTAACTATCTTCTGCTGGCCTGTGGAAATAAGTCGGAAACGGCCATGGGTTACTGCACGCTGTACGGCGACACCTGCGGAGGGCTGGCACCGATTGCCGGACTTTACAAAACACAGGTCTATAAACTGGCCAAATGGCGAAACAGCCAGTCTCTGGCGATGCCGACCGAAGTTATCGTACGCGTGCCGACAGCCGAACTTTCACCCAACCAGAAAGACCAGGACAGCCTGCCGCCCTATGACATTCTGGACGGCATTCTGGCTTTGTATCTGGACGAACAAAAATCAGAAGCCGAAATCGTCGCGGCCGGATATGCGGCAGAAACAGTCCGATGGGCAATAAAACGCTATCATTCCCAGGCCTTTAAGCGCAAACAGCTGGCGCCGGAAATTGCGATTTAAGAACCAAGACAAAAATAAATCCACCCTCACTATTGGTAGACAGAAAAAATGTAGTTTCATTAATAGTTGACTCTTCCGACAAATCAGTGTATCCTGATATTCAGATATGGACTTCAATTCTGAACTTTCGGGAGAACGATCATGCGAAATCTGCTTTTATCTTCTGCAACTCTACTGCTGGTACCGGCCGTTTCCATGGCCGCTCCCGGTTTCATCACATATACACACACAGACACACCTATCGAGTTGAAGCCCATATCCGATATTCCTGCTTCACTTAAACTCGCCTCCGTCTGTTTTCTCGGCGCCGGCGACTGCGGCGACGCGGGTTTCAATACCGTCGGCGGCGAAGATTATACCCGTCCGACTTCCGAGCTTTGTATTGAGGCAGGTTATGCAACAACCTCCTGCGCGCTGCCGAATTATCTTTACGACCGCTGCCCGGACAACGACGCCTATTATCGGAGCTGTCGCGAAGACAAAGCGCGCGCCTGCAAGGAAGCCGGTTACGTTCTTTCCTGCGGCGACGGATATATTTTGGACAACACACAGCTCTGCCCGTATGACAGCTCGTATAAAAAATGCAAGTGCAACCCCTGTGACGACTATGCCTATACTTATGCGCAGGCAACGGCCAGCGGTTATGTGACCGACGGCAGCTGCAACAGCTGCGGCGCAATCCGCTACAAACGCAAAGAAAATCCCTGCTCCGGCTTCAAAACCTGTGACTGCGGCGGCGAAATCGGGACAAAGACCTGTATCAGCGGTTCAATAACAAAATATCAAGTCTGCAAAGAATGCTGCGACAGCAAGTATCAATATGACTCATCAAACTGTCCTTTGCCTCAAGAACTATCCGGTGGATCCTGTGGCGGAAAATTTGAAAAATGTATAATGCCATTACAATATTTATATTCCGACCACAGTCTGAGTTCGGAAATTATTCCGTCAAAAACAATTATCGGCATCGCCGTCGATCCGGACAACCGTCTGGCCGTTGCCGTCAGCTATGAAAAAGCCTGCTGGGGCGGTTACGGGATCGATATTCCGACGTTGGAAAATACGCCGTGGGCAGGCGCCGGCGTATATGTCAAAGGAGAAAGAGATTCATACCAAATCCGCGACGGAAAAGAAAATACGCAAAAAATTCTGGCTTACGGCAAGGCAAACAATATCTCTTACCCCGCGGCGGAAGCGGCAAATAAGTATCAGCCCGAAGGCTGTGCTAGCGGCAGCTGGTGCGGCGCCGGAAACTGGTATCTTCCGTCCAATTATCAGGTTTTCGCCTATTTTGACAACCGGGAAACCATCCTTGAAATGCTGGAGGCTATCAATAAACTTCCCGATGACTGGTGGTATACCAGAAGAGATTTCTATACGATTACGTCTAATGAAATTGATGACAAACAATGCGGTTTTATTTATATCAACACCGGCGGAATGGCCGGCAGCAGCAAGCAAATATCCGTTGACCAACCTGATGTCATCCTCCCTTTTATCTCTTATTAAAACCAAAACCCCGTCGGCAAGGCGGGGTTTTGGTTTAGAGTGCGGAAGATTAAATATCGAGATTGACGACATTCAGCGCATTGTCCTGGATGAACTCCTTGCGGGGCTCGACCACGTCACCCATCAGGGTCGCAAAGGTCTCGTCGGCTTCGTCGAAGTGCTCGATTTTAACCTGAAGCAGCGAACGGGCCTCAGGGTCTAAGGTCGTTTCCCAGAGCTGTTCGGGGTTCATTTCGCCCAAACCTTTATAACGCTGGATGGCAATGCCTTTTTTGCCGGCGCCCATAACGGCGTCAACCAGTACGGACGGGCCGGATATTTTCTTTTCCACACCGATTTTTGAGGTAAGAACGGACATTTCGCCAAAGTTTTCGCACAGGAAAGAACGCATATCGTTCAAAGCCTTGGCCTCGGCGCTGTCCAAAATGCCGCCGCCGATGACGTGTTGTTCCTTAACGCCGCGCAGCGTGCGATGAAAGACGATTTCGTCATTTTCGTTCAACTCGGCTTTCCAGCCTTTGTCATACTCGGCTTCAAAGCTGTCAAGACGAACCGCCAGTTTTTCGAGCTCGCCCTTCAGGCAGGCCCTGTTGTTCAGGGTTTCAGCATCAAACAGGCCGTGAATGGCCATTTGTTCAACGATTTTTTCCGGCGCTTTGCGGCCGAGCGCAGCAATCAGGCCGCGGGCCCGGCGGGTTTTTTCGACCAATGAAATAAGGTCGGCGCCGATAATCTGTTCGCCGTCGCGCTTGGTCAGAACCGCATCCTCGCAACCACCGCGAATCAGATAATCTTCCATCTCGTTGTCATCTTTCAGATACAAAACCGAGTTTCCGCGTTTGGCCTTATACAGCGGCGGCTGGGCAATATAAACATAGCCGCGTTCAATCAGCTCGGGCATCTGGCGGTAGAAGAACGTCAGGAGCAGGGTTCTGATGTGCGAACCGTCGACATCCGCATCGGCCATGAGAATGATTTTGTGATAACGGCATTTGTCGGCGTTGAAGTCATCGCGGCCGATACCGGTACCCAGAGCGGTAATAATCGTACCGATTTCGGCAGAATTGAGCATTTTGTCAAAACGGGCGCGTTCAACATTCAGAATTTTACCGCGCAGCGGCATAATCGCCTGATTTTTGCGATGACGCCCCTGTTTTGCAGAACCGCCGGCGGAATCTCCCTCAACGATAAAGACTTCGGACAAGGCCGGGTCTTTTTCCTGACAATCGGCCAGCTTGCCGGGCAGAGAAGCCACATCCAGAACACCCTTGCGGCGGGTCAGTTCGCGGGCTTTGCGCGCCGCTTCGCGGGCGGTTGCCGCCTCGACGATTTTGCCGACGATGACTTTGGCTTCAACCGGATGCTCGTCCAGCCATTCCTTAAGCTTGTCGCCGACAACGTTTTCGACCACCGGACGAACCTCGGAAGAAACCAGCTTGTCTTTGGTTTGCGACGAAAACTTCGGATCCGGCGCCTTAACCGACAGAACGCAGGTCAAACCCTCGCGCATGTCTTCGCCGGTAATGGCGTTTTTGTCTTTTTTGAGGAGGTTGTTTTCGGTAATGTAGTTATTGACGGTGCGGGTCAGCGCGCCGCGGAAACCGGCCAGATGCGTACCGCCGTCTTTCTGCGGAATGTTGTTGGTAAAGCAGAGCATGCTTTCGTTGTAGGCATTGGTCCACTGCAAGGCAACATCGACCTGAATGTCGTCCTTTTCACCGCTGAAAGCGATGACGTTTTCATGCAGCGGCGACTTGGATTTGTTAATATGGTTGACGAAAGCCGTCAGACCGCCTTCATAATGGAAGTCAACCTCGCGCGGTTCGGCACCGCGGTTGTCAATCAGCCGCAGATAAACGCCGGAGTTCAGAAAGGCCTTTTCGCGAATGGCGCGTTCAAGCGTATCGAAGTTGAATTCGGTCATGGTAAAGGTTTCGGGGCTGGGCAGAAAAGTTACTTCGGTACCGTGGCGGCCCTCGGCGTCGCCGACGACTTTCAGATGTTCAACGACGTTGCCGTGCGAAAAGCGCGCCAGATGTTCCTTGCCCTCGCGCCAAATGCGCAGATTGAGCCAGACGGACAGAGCGTTGACGACCGAAACGCCGACACCGTGCAAACCGCCGGAAACCTTATAGGAGTTGTTGTCGAACTTGCCGCCGGAGTGAAGTTCGGTCATGATGACCTCGGCGGCGGAAATGCCCTCTTCCTTGTGCATGCCGACCGGAATGCCGCGGCCGTTGTCACGAATGGTGGCAGAACCGTCGGGATTGAGGATAACCTCGGTTTTGTCGCAATAACCGGCCAAAGCTTCGTCAATGGCGTTGTCCAGCACTTCGTAAATCATGTGGTGGAGGCCGGAACCGTCATCGGTGTCGCCAATATACATGCCCGGACGTTTCCGTACGGCGTCAAGACCTTTCAGAACCTTGATGGAGTCCGCATTGTACTCGCTTTCTTCTTTTTTCTGTTCTTCGGCTGTCATTTCTTCCATAGTGTTAAAACCCTCTAAATTGTAATATTTCAGCTGTGTGAACTATACAGCAAATTCGGTTTCGAACCAAGAGAATATTCGGTTTTATCCTATGTTTTGAACAGAAAAAAAGATGATTTCCAGATAAATTAGACAAAACAATATAGACAAAAAAGCAAATCCATGGTATAGTCTGGAAATGTTGTAAAAATCAGCCTGAAGAAAGCAAAAAAATGGCCAAAAAAATCGTTATCGAAAATCAGCGCGGCGTTCCTCCCGAATTTAACCTGTGGACAATGGAAGCGGTTGAGGAAATGCTCGAGCTGTTTCCGGAATTTAAAGACAAATTTGCCGTTGAAGCCCGCGGCAACTACAGGCCGCAGGGCAGCGAAATTGACCGGGACGCGTTTGAAAACATCCCCGATGACGAAAAGGACCTTTATGTCCGGCTCCCCTCCGGAAAATATCTGGTTCCCTACGCTTCAACCGACTGGTACATTGAGCGCGCCAAACAGCTTTCCGGCAACAACGGCTTTGATTCGGAAAAACTGGTCAAGCTCAGAGCCGACGCCAACGACGGCGAAAATCCGCTGAGCATTACACTGACCGTTGACGCCTTTGCGCCGGCCTGCACCGGTTACGGCGTGCAGAATCTGGGGCTCGGAATTTCGGTAAAAGACTTTGACGAAAGCCGGAAAGACCTGTTTAAAAACATTGTCAAACATGAATTGGGGCACGTTTTCCGCGCCACATACAACGGCAGAGACCATATTGTCGAACAGAACGGGCAACACTGCACCAACGCCGGCTGCCTGATGGACGCGGCGCCGATTAACATTAACCATCCGTTCGACAAGCCATTTTGCGACGAATGCATGGAAGCCATGCGCGAAAATCTCCAACAGCTGCTGGAAAACGAAAATTCGCTGAACATCGGCAACAATAGCGCCGAAGAAAGCAACCATATCGATTCAGCATGGAAAAAGCCGCTGCGCGCATTCTATACGCGAGCCGCCGCCGACAAAGGACTTTACTATACCGAAAACATCGCGGCAAAAAACTTTCAGGCTCAGCTTAAAGCCGGCGACGGTTCGGTTACCAATATCGAAGCTTCGGCAATCAACAACCTTTCGCTTTCGTCCGTCGACAAGAACGGCAACAGCCGGGTTCCCAATCAGGAACATTTTGACGATCTGGTCAAATTTGCCCGCAAAAACAATATGTCCGCCATCCGGCTGGCAGACATCAAAACGCCGGAATTTCGCGCCAGAATGGTTCTGGCCTGCCTGAACGCCAATCCGCCGATGAAAATCGTCAATATGCCGGAACTGAACGAAGGCTTTTTCCGCGGCGTTACCGCGGACACAAGGCAGAAAATCGAAGCCCTGAGCCAAGCGCAAAACCAATCGCAGAACAACAATCCGTCAAGCAACACTTCCGCCGGCAGCAAGCCTTACGTCATCAGCCGCAACAAGACGATTGTCCGTCTGGAACAAAAGGAAAAGCTCGGCAGGCTGGCACCGCGGGAAGAAAAAATGCTTAACTATGCGCGGCAGCAGAAAAAATCCGAAGAGGAATACGAGGCTGCCGTTCAGCGCACCGGAAATGACATTGACCCGCGCACGGCCGAGCATTGCGCCCGTACCGGCCTGCCAGCGCAAAACTACTATTACAGCAGCAAAAGCCGCAAAAACGCCGCGGCATGGAAGCTGCATCTGGACGTTATGCCCAACCGCAGCGATCCGACCACCAAAGCAGTTTCCGAAATGCTGGAAAAGCTCGACGTCGAGCACAAAATCTATCACGGCGGCGAAAACGGCAAGGGAATGACGATTTATGTCGGCGGTTATGACGATGCCAAGCGTTTGAGCCGCGAAATCAACCTGCGCTTCGGCAAAGACATTGCCGAACCGCCGGTTTATACCGATCAGGCCGGCTCGGAAACAATGTTCAATCGCGTGGTCAGCGGCCGCTTTTATTTGCAGGGACTGTTTGAGGTTCAGTATCCGCACGGCACGGCAGCAGGCATTTGCCCGGCCAGTTACGGCAGTCTCAGCGACGCCAAAAACGAATCGTTTATTTTTGCGCTGGCGATGAAAGAGAACATTCTGCCGGCCGGAACAACGGCTGACCAGTGTTTCGGGTTAAGCGGCCGTCTTGACTTTGAGAAAAAATACGTTTTTGACGGACTGGAAGCCTACTGCGCGCACAAGCTTTATGCCAGACATGCAGGCAGCTATTACAACGGCAAAAATCCGGACTTGTATGAACAGAAAATATTTGAGGGCATCATTCCCGAAGCGGGAAGTGCCGAAAGAGCCAAGTGGGACGCGATTGCCGACCGTTTTGAACGGCATATCAGTCAGGAGTATCCTCGCGGCATTACGGCTATGCAACAACTGTCCGCCGGTTATACGCCGATTGACTTTTCAAAGCTGCCGCCGGTGGCAGCGCGCCAAAACAACAACGGCAACAGTCGCCCCTGAAAACGAAAAGCTCCCGTCGGGGAGCTTTTTTTGAACCTTTCAGTCGACCAGTTCTATTTTCATGCGCTTGTTCAGGCAGAAACAAACGTTGTTTATCTCGCCCAGAAAGCGCCGTTGACCGTTTAAATGCTCTTCAACGACATGCAGTGGTATCTCGCTTTGCGCGCTGAACTCTTCCGGCGTCAGCTTCAGTTCCGCCAAAGCCCGGCGGAAACTTTCGCTGTATTCCGAACGCAGCCGCCGCAAATTCTGTCTTCTGATTTTATTTTCCATAGCTTCCTCCTTTGCAAGGTTTTGTTAAAAACAAAACCGCTCCCAAAATGAGAGCGGAGGAGTTCGAAACTGCAAAGAGACAGCACGCTTATTCGTCCGCAAAAGCGGCTTATTTCGCGTCATCCTCCACAGATGGAGGTTATAATCAGTTCTCTTTGAGGAGTTTCGACACTCCGCCGCCGGACTAACCGTTTCCTTTGGCAGAGATGATTATAAAAGTTAAATCCTAATTTTCAATGAAGATTTTTATCTTTCGCGGCCGTTGTCGCGGTCGTCGTATTCCAACAGGCGGGCGATGTCGTTTTCGATCTGGCGGTCAATCTGCCGGTTTTGCGGCTGCGGCCGATACTGCCCGGTTGACGAAATCAGCCGGTCTATCAGCGCCAGCGGATCTTGTCCGGCCAACAGCTGCCGTTTGGACACTTCGGCAGCCAGCGACTGCACCAGCGCATTACGCAGGGCTTCCTGTGCATTTTCGCGGCGTTTTTCTTCTTTTTCGTGTTCTTTTTCGGTATATTTGCGATGAAAGCGGGCAAACTCGTAAATCGGATCGCCGCCGGCGCGATAAGAATCCAACCCGACCAGATTGGTTTTGTTGTCAATCAGCGCCTTTATGCCCAAACCGGCATTGTCGCGATATATCATCCAGTCGTTGATTATTTCGGGATAAAGACTTTCCTGAACCTGATATGGCGGAAGTTCGCCAAAGCCCAGAACCTTGGTTTGCTCTCCCTGCATGTAAACGGTAACGTTTTCGGCAAAATATTCCTTGTTTTCAATGCGACGGCGGGACGGGTCGGTCAGTGCCCGGCTGAGCAGCAGGGCAACCAGCGCGGCTTTCAGCTCCTGATTGCTTTTGTAGTTTATTTTGCGCGGGTCATATACGACTTCGGTATCGTTCAAAACCTGATTGACGCAATAGCGGTTCAGGTTTTGCAGCGCGGCAAGCTGCTCCGGTTCCAGCGGGATTTCCGAAACTATTTCGGCTTCCGCGGCACGGCGGATAAGGCTGCGGATTATTTTCTGAAATTTCTGGTTGACGTCCATCAAACCGGCTCCGAATATTCAATCGTTATGCGGGAGTATAGCATGTTTTGCGGTTTTGCGCCACAGAAAATTCAGCCGATAAAAGGTTTAAAAGCGGCTGCCATTTTCTTATAGGCGTCTTTTTTGAAATCGACGGCCCTTTTGACCGCTTCGTCCAGCGTTACCCATTCGTATTTGCGGAATTCCGGCTCGGCCGTATCAAGGTTGATTTCGGATTCTTCGCCGACAAAACGAAACAGGCTCCAATACAAATCCTGACCCGGATTGTAAATTCCGCGTTTTTTTCTTTTTTCCAGAATGAAATCGGGAAAAGTGTAACGTATGCCTTCCTCCATGGCCGTAACAAACTGAACCGACCTGACCGACGTTTCTTCATAAAGCTCGCGACGCGCGGCATCGACAGCTGTTTCGCCGGCCTCGACGCCGCCCTGCGGAAACTGCCAGTCATCATGTTGCAAATCGTTGCGGGCACAGACCAGCACCCGGCCGGAATCGTTAAACAAAACGGCCGCGGCACATTTGCGATAGGGATATTCCATTGTTCACCTCTCCGAACAGACATATAAGCGCCGGACGGCGTTTATTCAATAACCGTATTTGACAGCGGCACCGGCGCAAACGGACGCTCCGGCATGGCAATGTTCTGCGCGCGCATCTCATCGTAACTGAGCTGCGGCGAAAAGCTGTCCAGCCAGCGGCGGATTTCCAGAACGACGACCGGCTTGGGCTCTGCAACCACGACGACCTGACCGTTGTTGCGGGCAAAACGCTCGGCGGCGGCCAGTTTGTCGCGAATGTCGTCCGGGCGGAAAGAACCGTCGATAACAATGTCGGCCGTTCCGCGCGCCAAGCCGTCAACCTTTATCAAATCGACGGTTTCCTCGCCGGAAGCGTTAACCAGCAGGAGTCCTCGGCGTCCGACTTCCTGCAAGACCTTTTCCAGATGTCCCATGCTGTCGACACCGGCATCGCCTCCGGCAACCAGCATGCCGCCCAGCGGCGCACCGACCGACAAAGACTCCCTGACGCGGCGGATAAGCTCTTCGGGACTGGAGGTTATGTCCATTGACAAAGGACCGCTGTCGGCACTGAGATAATCTTTGGACGGCAACAGCAAATCCATATAGGTTTCATGTCCGGCGGAACGGGCTTCCTTTACCTGATTGCCGACATCCGGCGCATAAGGCGAAAAAGAAAAGGAAACTTCCGGCGGCAGGCCGTTCATAATGGCCTGGGCGCCGGTTTTGTCAATGCCGAAATTTTTGAAAACGACGGCAACCCGGAAGAAGTTCGGTTGAACGCGCACCTTGCGGCCGTATTCGCTCCAGGGTTTCCGCAGGCCGTCGGTTTTGGGCAGCTGAAAATCGCCCTCCTTCTCAACCAGCGCCGCATCGGATTCAATATTTTTCAGAGGTTCGGCATCTTCAACCGGTTTCAGCTTAATCAGCAGCGGCATATTGCTCAGAACCCGCTGCTGGGGCGTCATATCGTCATCGGCCGACTGCTTTCCCGGTGCCGAGGCTTCCCGGCGCTGCCTTTCTTCCTTCAATTCCTGCGGGCTTTTTTTGTCCGGCAGCGTAATCACATATTTCGGCGATTTGTTGCCTTCTTCGAACATCATTTCCTCGACCTTGTTGCGATATTTCGGCTCGCTGCGCTTAACCGCCGAGAAATAACCGGCGGCGACAACAACCGCCAGCGCGGCAACCGCCGCCAGAATAATCCCCTGCTGTTGTTTTAAGGTCTTGAGCAAAACAAAGTCCTTTCTTATTTTCCGCTGTCGTTCTCAGAATACAGTTTAAGCGCTTTGACCATATCTATCGCACGGAGCAGCTGGTAGTCGCTTAAATCTTCCGGGCTGAGCCGCCTGTCCTTTTCGGCTTTCTTTTCTTCCGCCGTTTCATTCTTGAGAGCGCCTTTCAATTCGGCTTCAGTCATACCGAAACCGCCGCTTTCGACAACCTCAAGCTTGGCCTGCTTGACTTCGATGTCCGGTTCTATGCCCTTGGCCTGAATCGAACGGCCTGACGGCGTATAGTAACGGGCCGTGGTCAGGCGCATGGCTCCGTATTTGCCAAGCGGGATAACCGTCTGAACCGAACCTTTGCCGAAAGATTTTTCACCCATGACAATGGCGCGGTGATGGTCCTGAAGCGCGCCGGCGACAATTTCGGAGGCCGAAGCGGAACCTTCGTTAATCAGAACGACAATCGGCAGGCCTTTGACGATGTCGCCTTTTTCGGCGGTGTATTTAATCGTGTCGCTTTCATTGCGGGAACGGGTAGAAACGATTTCGCCCTTGTCCAAAAACAGGTCGGAAACGCTGACCGCCTGGTCAAGCAGACCCCCGGGGTTGTTGCGGACGTCGAGAACAACGCCGGCCAGTTTGCCGTCGGTTTTCTTGCGGGCATCTTTGACCGCTTTTTCAATCATCTTATCAATATTTTCCGAAAAAGAGGAAACGCGGATATAAGCAACGTCGCCGCTCTTGACTTCGCTCTTGACGGACTGGATTTTGATTTCCTCGCGTTTGAGAGTAACGTCAAAAGGCTTTTCGTTGGCACGGCGAATGGTCAGTTTGACTTTGGTGCCGACCTTGCCGCGCATTTTGTCGACGGCTTCGTTCAGGGTAAGTCCCATAACCTGTTCGCCGTCAATGCTGGTAATGTAATCGCCGGGTTTCAATCCCGCCTTGGCGGCCGGTGTGTCGTCAATCGGCGAAACAACCTTGACGACGCTGTTTTCCATGGTAACTTCTATGCCCAAACCGCCGAATTTTCCGGAAGTCTGCTCGCTCATGTATTTGAAGCTCTGTTCGTCGAGATAGCTGGAATGGGGATCCAACGAAACCAGCATGCCGTTAATTGCTGACTCAATCAGTTTCCGGTCCGAAACTTCTTCAACATATGAGATTTTGGCTCTTTCCATAACTTCGCCGAACAGGTTGAGCAGCTCATAGGTGTCGGCGTCTTCCTTATCCTGATTTTTCGGCGTGGCCGCCTGAAGCGGCGAAGCCAGCATTACACTAAACATAACGGCACTTAAAAATGATAATTTGGTGTTCATTGTTTTTCCATTCCTAAAAAACTTATTTTTCAATCCAGGTCAGCGGGTTGATCGGATGATTGTCCTTGCGGAGTTCAACATAAAGTCTGGTGTCGCCGCTTTCGGGCATTTGTCCGACAGGTTCGCCGGCCAGCAGCATTTGTCCGAGTTCGCAGTCAACTTCTTCCAGTCCGGCCAGCAGCGACAGATAGCCCTGTCCGTGTTCGATAATAATCAGATTGCCGTAACCGCGGAAAGGTCCGGCAAAAATAACCGTGCCGTCATAAGGCGAAATGACCTGCGCCTGGCTGCGGGTTTTGATAATAATACCCTTGGAGGTAACGCCTTTCGACATCTGTTCGCCATATGCGGTAACAACCGGACCACGCGCCGGACGCAGCAGATGCCCCTTGGCCTTAACAAAGTTCTCACCCACTTCATTTATAACCTCGGGTTTGAATTTAATCAAGTCAGCTCTTTGTTTCTCTTCAAGTTTTTTCGTTTCCTCGGCAGCGCGACGGGCTTCGGCGGCTTTAAGCTCGGCCAGACGGCGGCGCTCTTCTTCCTGCCGGCGCAGCTTCTCCTGACGCTGTTTTTCCAGTTTGTTGAGAAGGTCGCGGAGATCGTTGGCCTGCGAAGCCAGCCGTTCGACTTTTTTCTTGGCCTTGACGCTTTTGATTTCGACGGCGTTGCGAATTTTGGACTTGCGTTGAACCAAAGCTTTCATCTGCTCATGTTCATTTTCCAAAATTTTTTTCTGACGGATAATGCGCGCAACCTGTTTTTCGACCAGATTTTTCTGGTTTTCGATTTTTTCCAGATCTTCGCGGATGCGGGTGGCGTTCTCCTGCAAATAAGGCACGGCTTCGCGCAGAAGCATGGCGCTGCGGATTATTTCCACCGGCGTCAACGGCTGCACAAACAGCGCCTCGGTCGGCTTCAGCGCCAAATTCTGCAATGCGGAAAGCGTCTTAATCAGGTTGTCGTCTTCAACAACAAAGTTTTCCTCGGCTTTTTTGAGGTCGGCGCGCAGAGTTTCCAGCTCGCTTTCCATTCGGGAGATTTTTTCTTCGCTGTTTTGTATTTGTTTGGCGGAAGCTATCATGTCCTTGCTGATACGGGTCAGTTCCAGACTTATCTGTGTCGCTTGCGCCTGCAGCTTTTTATGTTCAAGGTTCTGCGCCTGAACCTCCCTTTCCATCTTGGCCAAATCGGCCTTGGACACGTCGGCCGCCATAACCGGCCTAAGCATGAGAGCCAGAACCCCCATGCCCAGAACCAGAGATATGTGTTGCGGCCGACGTTCCATGCTATTTAATCAGCAGCGACTGTCCGTTCATTTCGGCCGGCTTGTCAATGCCCAGCAGATCAAGCAGGGTCGGCGCAATGTCGGCCAGTTTGCCGTCACGCAGGCCTTTAACCTCCTGTGGCGCATTGACCAGAACATCCATGACCTTGCCGACGGTGTGGGCGGTATAGGGCGCGCCGGTTTTTTCGTCAACCATCTTTTCGGCGTTACCGTGGTCCGCCGTTACCAGCAGGACACCGCCGACGTCCTCAATGGCCTTGGCAACGCGGCCCAGACACTCGTCAACCGCGGCAACCGCCTTGAGCGCGGCTTCCATTATGCCGGTATGACCAACCATGTCGCCGTTGGCAAAGTTGCAGATGATGACGTCAAAACGTTTGTTCTCAATGGCGTCGACCAATTTATCGGTTACTTCGTAAACGCTCATTTCCGGTTTGAGGTCATAAGTGGCAACCTTCGGGCTGGGAATCAGAATCCGGCTTTCGCCATCAAACTCCCTCTCCTCGCCGCCGTTGAAAAAGAACGTGACATGCGCGTATTTTTCGGTTTCGGCAATGCGCAGCTGGGTCAGGCCGTGATCGGAAACGACCTGTCCGAAAATGTTATGCAGCGCTTCGGGGCCGAACATGGTTTTCATGAAACGGTTATGGTCAACCGAGTATTCGGTCATACCGACCGCCATGGAGAAAGCTACCTGTTTCTTGCGCTCAAAGCCGCCGAATTCCTTATCGGCCAGAGCATAAAGAATTTCACGGGCGCGGTCGGCGCGGAAGTTGGCCATCAGAATAGCATCGCCGTCGGCGCAACCCTGATAATCGCCAATCACGCAGGGAACGACAAATTCGTCGGTAACACCGGCTTGATAAGAAGCTTCAATCGCTTCCTTAACCGTGGCATAGCGTTTGCCGGAAGCCGAAACAATGTTGTTGTAAGCGGCTTCGACGCGGTCCCAGCGCTTGTCGCGATCCATGGCGTAAAAGCGTCCGGACAACGTGGCAATACGAACATTTTTCATCTCTTTGACCGCATTTTCAAAATCGGCCAGAAAACCTTCGGCCGAAGACGGCGGCGTATCGCGGCCGTCCAGGAAAGCGTGAACCTCGGTTCTGATGCCGTTTTTATCAAGAATGCCGGCCAAAGCAACAATATGGTGCTGGCTGGAATGCACGCCGCCCGGCGACATCAGTCCCATCAAATGGCAGGCTTTGCCGCCGGCTTTCAGCTCTTTAATCAAATCGGTCAAAACCGGATTTTTTTCAATGCTGCCGTCTTTGATTGCCATGTCAATACGGGGCAGATCCTGCATAACGACGCGTCCGGCACCCAGATTCATGTGGCCGACTTCGGAGTTGCCCATCTGACCGTCCGGCAGGCCGACGGCAAGTCCTGAAGTTTCGATCAGGCTGTGCGGACATTCTTCAACAAACCTGTGCCAATTCGGCGTCTTGCCGTTTTCGATGGCATTGTCCGGGGTAACCGGTCTTCTGTAACCCCAACCGTCCAAAATCAGAAGCATTACGGGTTTCTGTGTCATTATTTTCTCTCTTTCAATTAAAAACCGCACGGCCGGATGAATCTGCCGTGCCTTTAAGCAAAACAAACTTCTGGTATTATATATAATAAATCGTAATAAAAAAGCACTATTTTGCGATTATTTTACGGTTTTTTACTCCCTGACGCTCAAGGCGATTTTCCGCCAGATTTCAGCCGGAAGCGTGCCGCCGGTAACGCCCTTCATCGGCGAATTGTCATCGTTGCCGACCCAGACGGCAATGACGTATTCATCGGTAAAGCCGACGAACCAGGCATCGCGGTAATCCTGCGTAGTGCCGGTTTTTCCGGCGGCAAAGCCGGGAATTTTGGCGCGGCGACCAGTTCCCTGACTGATGACTTTTTCGAGCATTTTGGTCAAATCCTTAACCGCGCCGGCATCCAGAATGCGGTTTTCGGTATCCGCTTCCCGCTGATAAAGCTGATAGCCGTCGCGGGTATAAATCTCCTTAATCGCATGCGGCCAGGTGGCATAGCCGCCATTGGCTATTGCCGAATAGGCTGTAGCCATGTCGATAACCTTGACTTCGAAAGTTCCCAGCGCCAGAGAGGGCGTATTTTCAACCGGCGTGGAAATGCCCATTTTTTTTGCCGTGCGGATTATGTCTTTGCGGGACAGAGATTCCGAAAGGTTAACCGTCGCCAGATTCAGCGACTTCATCAGCGCCTCGTCCAGCGTGACGCTGCCATAATATTTTTTATCGTAATTTTCCGGTTTCCATTTGCCGATGGAGAGCGGAACATCATCAATGCGGTCTTCGCGTTTCCAGCCGTTTTGCAGCGCCGTCAGATAAACGAAAGGCTTGAAGGCCGAACCCGGCTGCCGCAGCGCGGTTACCGCCCGGTTGAACTGGCTTTTGCGGTAATCGATGCCGCCGACCATGGCTTTGACCTCGCCGCTTTTGTTCAGAACAACCACCGCACCTTCGCTGACATTGCGGTTTTTGGCGGCAAGTACCGCCTCACGGAGAATTTTTTCGGCATTTTCCTGAATTTTCTGATCCAAAGTCGTATAAACATAAATATCATTGTCGCGCTCGCCGATATAATCGTTGACTTCTCTGTAAACCCAATCGGCAAAATAATCGGCTCCCTGAACCTTATACGACTTATCCTCGCCGACGGGCAAAGTCAGGGCATATTTCATCTGTCTTT
>OWIT01000778.1_pt1 | contig 15680 bp, 10 predicted proteins | sample 1732681 | NCBI WGS metagenome assembly OWIT01 (sample SAMN05065741, study PRJEB22554) | human gut metagenome | biome: ENVO:2100002; feature: ENVO:00000062; material: ENVO:00002003 | host: Homo sapiens | place: USA | reverse complement strand
GGTCTTGACTTTCTTATTTACCGGGCGTAAAAAATCTGTTTTTTTATATACCTTTGTAATATTGGAGCTTGGGTTGGGGATGCTGTTTTTAAAGCTGTTAGATAAGCTTCTGTTGCTTTTATATATTCTTTATTGTCTTGATATACTCTTCCGAGATAATAATAAGCTTTTGTTTTTAGCTTATTATTACTGTTATCCTTATAGTAGTCAACTGCTATTAGAATTAGAGAGTCATTGCGGTGAGATTTGAAATTCTTATCTAAAGCTTCTGTTAATAATAGTGCATACATGGCTTTTGCTGATTTATTAGATATTTCTTCAATAGATAGCTTTTCCAATATGCATAATGCGCTGTCAGCACGTTTGTCTATTAATGAATCTGCTAATTGTAATTGAGGGGCAGTGTTTGAATTATGACACGCATTAAAGAAAATGCATAGTGTTGTAATTAGAATAGTTAGGTAGTTCGGTTTCATAGAGTTTTATCTGTTTCTGCAAAAGTAAGTATTTATAAATAAAAAGTAGAATCGTTTGTCTATAAAACTTCTTTTAATAAGACGTTTCCCTTATTTTTTTATACTACTCTCCCTAATCTGCAAATGTGTCGGAATCGTCACCTGCTTGATAGTCTTATCTCCTTTTATCTGATCGATAAGTAGTTGGCAGGCAGTTTCTCCCATTTTATAGGTCTGATGTGATACAGCAGATAATTTCGGTTCCACATAATTAGCATGCTGCTCGTCTGTATACCCGATGATTGCCACATCATTCGGAATCTGGAGGTCATGGTTTTTGATAACTTCCATTGCTGCGAAAGCCAATGTGTCATTCATGGCAAGAATAGCATCCGGAGGCTGTGGAAGTGACAGTAAAGTTTCTGTGGCAATCTTGCCTTCCTCATAATCAATCTTCCGGCAGACTACCAGCTCTTTTTCGATCGGAATACGATTCTCACGCAAGGCTTCCAGATAGCCATGTTTTCTTCTCTTTACAATATCCAGATGATTGGCTCCTCCGATAAAAGCTACCCGCTTACTTCCATTATCCAGAAGATGTTGTGTAGCCATCTGTGCGGATTGTGCCCCATCTGCTATCACCGATGAAAATTGGTCGGTCAGGCAAACACGGTCGAACAGGATAAGTGGCATATTAATGTCTTTCAAGGCGGAGATGTGGGAGAAATCGGTTGTTTCTTGAGACAAACAGGCGATGATACCTTCCACGCGCATATTGACCAGATTCTCAATATTTCTTTTTTCGTGCTCGTAAGACTCATGCGAGGTCGTGATAATCACAAAATACCCGTTGGCAATAGCCATATTCTCTATTCCATTCAGAATTGATGCAAAGAAATGAGTGACAATATCCGGAACGATCACTCCGATGATACGTGGCGCATTTTTCCGCAGGCTCATGGCAAAAGGATTGGGACGATAGTTCATCTCTTTAGCCAGTGCCTTTGCTTTGGCGCAAAGTTCACGGCTGATTTCCGGACTATCTTTTAGTGCCCTGGATACAGTAGGAATCGACACCCCCAATGCTTGGGCGAGATCTTTGAGTGAAGTATGTTTCCGGTTTTCCATTTGAAAGTCTGCAACTTAGATTCTTTTTACAAAGAAAGCACATTCCCGGAAAATTAAAAGCATCTGAAGCAATATTTTTTACGTAAACCGTTACGTTGGTTTTTCGACCGCTCTCTGCTGCACTGAAACTATTACTGACCTATTTTTGTCGCATACAAAATGATTTAAAACCTAAAAGTATGCAATACCATGAAATCGGAAAGACAGGGATGAAAGTATCATCTCTTAGTTTTGGAGCTTCTTCTTTAGGAGGAGTTTTCCATGATTTGAAAGAAAAAGAAGGCATTCAGGCTGTGTTTACCGCTGTTGAGGCAGGAATGAACTTTATCGATGTGTCTCCTTATTACGGACATTATAAAGCGGAAACTGTTTTAGGAAAGGCGCTTAAAGATCTTCCTCGCGACCGTTATTACCTTTCTACCAAAGTGGGACGTTATGGAAAAGATGGAGTGAACCTGTGGGATTACTCTGCAAAACGTGCGACAGAAAGTGTGTATGAGAGCATGGAACGTCTGAATATAGATTTTATCGATCTGATAAATGTACACGATGTGGAATTTGCCGATTTGAACCAGGTAGTTAATGAAACTCTGCCTGCTTTGGTTGAGTTGCGTGAAAAAGGAGTGGTAGGACACGTTGGAATTACCGACTTGCAACTCGAAAACTTGAAATGGGTAATCGACCATTCACCAAGCGGTACGATTGAATCTGTGCTTAGCTTCTGCCATTATTGCTTGTGTGATGATAAATTAGCAGACTTCCTGGACTACTTCGAATCCAAAGAAATCGGCGTGATTAATGCTTCTCCCCTTTCAATGGGACTGTTGAGTGAACGTGGCGTGCCTGCCTGGCATCCGGCTCCCAAACCCTTGGTAGAGGCTTGCCGTAAAGCAATGGAACATTGCAAAGCTAAGAATTATCCGATTGAGAAGCTGGCTATGCAGTTCTCCGTCAGCAATCCCCGTATAGCAACGACTTTATTTAGTACAACTAATCCGGAGAATGTGAAAAAGAACATCGCTTTCATCGAAGAACCTATTGACTGGGAACTCGTTCGAGAAGTACAGGAGATTATCGGAGAGCAGAAACGTGTAAGTTGGGCAAACTCATAAAACAGCGTCATTCGTATGGACTATACAATTATTGATGCGCACGCCCATCTGTGGTTACGACAGGATACTGTTGTGGACGGATTGCCTATCCGGACTTTGGAAAATGGCCGTTCGGAATTTATGGGAGAAATCCGGCAAATGGTTCCGCCCTTTATGATAGACGGAGTGAATAGCGCGGAAGTTTTTCTTTCGAATATGGACTATGCGCAAGTGGCTGCGGCTGTCATTACCCAAGAGTTTATTGACGGTATTCAGAATGATTATTTGTCGGAAGTCGTTTCCCATTATCCCAACCGTTTCTTTGTTTGCGGAATGTGTGAGTTTCGCAAACCTGGATTTTTGGAGCAGGCGAAAGAGCTTATAGCCAAAGGTTTTAAGGCTATAAAAATCCCTGCCCAGCGCTTGTTGTTAAAAGAGGGACGGGTAATGCTGAATAATGAGGAAATGATGCAGATGTTTCATTCTATGGAAGAACGGAATGTCACGCTCTCCATCGATTTGGCTGACGGAGCAACACAGGTTTCCGAAATGGAAGAGATTATTCAGGAATGTCCCCGCCTAAAAATAGCTGTCGGACACTTCGGAATGGTGACACGTCCGGGCTGGAAAGAACAAATCCGCCTGGCACGTCATCCCAATGTGATGATTGAATCCGGAGGAATCACCTGGCTTTTCAATGATGAATTTTATCCTTTCAAAGGAGCAGTGAAAGCCATTCGTGAAGCAGCAGACTTGGTTGGCATGGAGAAACTGATGTGGGGATCGGACTATCCGCGCACCATTACAGCAATCACCTACAAGATGTCATACGATTTTGTGGTGAAGTCTTCCGAGTTGACGGAAGAGGACAAAAGACTCTTTTTGGGAGAAAATGCCCGGAACTTCTATGGATTCACGGATCTCCCCGTACTTCCTTACATCAAGAACATGTCCGAATGATAGAGAAAACATCCTTATCGTAAAACTAGATTTATACCATGAAAAAGAATACATATACAATACCTTTAGCGTTGGTTTTCTGCCTTTTCTTTCTGTGGGCGATAAGCAGCAATCTGCTTCCCACAATGATCCGGCAATTGATGAAGACATGTGAACTGAATACCTTTGAAGCCTCCTTTACCGAGACTGCCTACTGGTTGGCTTATTTTATTTTCCCCATCCCCATAGCGATGTTTATGAAACGTTACAGCTATAAGGCGGGGATTATTTTCGGACTGGTATTAGCAGCAATCGGAGGCCTGCTTTTCTTTCCCGCCGCCATTTTAAAAGAATATTGGGCTTACCTCTGTATCTTCTTTATTATCGCTACGGGAATGTGCTTTCTGGAGACAGCTGCCAATCCGTATGTGACGGTTTTAGGAGCCCCCGAAACAGCTCCCCGCCGATTGAATCTGGCGCAGTCTTTCAATGGACTCGGAGCTTTTATCGCTGCCATGTTTTTGAGTAAGCTCATCCTTAGCGGAACTCATTACACGCGAGAGACCCTTCCTGTAGATTATCCGGGAGGCTGGCAGGCCTATATCCAATTGGAAACGGATGCCATGAAACTCCCTTATCTGATATTGGCTATACTGTTGATTGCCATAGCTGTTGTCTTCATCTTTTCAAAATTGCCGAAGATTGGGGACGAAGGAGAAACGGCTTCTTCCGATAAAATGACTTCTTCGGGTAAAACGAAAGAGGGTAGCCAGAAAGAAAAACTGATAGACTTCGGTGTATTGAAGCACTCACACTTGCGGTGGGGAGTGATTGCGCAATTCTTCTATAACGGCGGACAGACGGCGATAAACAGTCTGTTCCTGGTTTACTGTTGCACTTATGCCGGATTGCCGGAAGATACAGCGACTACCTTCTTCGGATTGTATATGCTTGCATTTCTTTTGGGGCGTTGGATCGGTACCGGATTGATGGTGAAATTCCGTCCACAGGATATGCTACTGGTTTACGCCTTGATGAATATTCTTTTGTGCGGGGCAGTGATGATATGGGGAGGTATGATCGGGTTATACGCAATGTTGGCTATCTCTTTCTTTATGTCTATAATGTATCCCACGCAGTTCTCATTGGCGCTAAAAGGACTGGGGAATCAGACAAAGAGCGGTTCGGCATTTCTGGTAATGGCTATTGTCGGCAATGCCTGCCTGCCACAGTTGACGGCTTATTTTATGCATGCCAATGAGCATATCTATTATATGGCCTATTGTGTACCGATGATTTGTTTTGTCTTCTGTGCATATTACGGCTGGAAAGGTTATAAAGTAATCGATTAATAAATTTATTTATCAAACATATCCAATGAAAGCAGTTCAAATTGTCAATCCCTCCGAAATGAAGGTGGTTGAACTGGAAAAACCGACCGTTGGTGTCGGTGAAGTATTAGTAAGAATCAAGTATGTGGGTTTCTGTGGCTCCGACCTGAATACCTTTTTAGGACGTAACCCAATGGTGAAGTTACCGGTAATCCCGGGACATGAGGTAGGAGCGGTGATTGAGGAGGTTGGTCCGAATGTTCCGGCTGGCTTCGAAAAAGGGATGAACGTGACATTGAATCCATATACCAATTGTGGTAAATGTGCTTCCTGTCGTAATGGTCGTGTCAATGCCTGTGAGCATAATGAAACGTTAGGGGTACAGCGCAATGGAGTGATGTGCGAATATGCAGTTTTACCTTGGACGAAGATTATTCCGGCTGGTAATATCTCTCCTCGCGATTGTGCGTTGATTGAGCCGATGAGTGTCGGATTCCATGCGGTATCTCGTGCGCAGGTGATCGATAATGAATATGTGATGGTTATTGGCTGCGGTATGATTGGTATCGGTGCCATTGTACGTGCTGCTTTGAGAGGGGCAACGGTCATTGCTGTCGACTTGGATGACGAGAAACTGGAACTGGCGAAAAAGGTAGGTGCTTCTTATGTGATTAACTCCAAGACAGAAAATGTACACGAACGGATGCAACAGATAACAGAGGGCTTCGGTGCCGATGTGGTGATTGAAGCTGTCGGCAGTCCGGTCACTTATGTGATGGCGGTGGATGAAGTCGGTTTTACAGGACGTGTGGTTTGCATCGGCTATGCCAAGAGCGAAGTGGCTTTCCAAACAAAATATTTCGTTCAGAAAGAACTGGATATCCGTGGTTCCAGAAATGCGTTGCCGGCAGATTTCCGTGCGGTTATTAATTATATGAAAGAAGGCAACTGTCCGGTGGAAGAACTGATTTCGAAGATTGCCAAACCGGAAGGAGCTTTGGACGCTATGCAGGAATGGACGGCTAATCCGGGAAAGGTGTTCCGTATACTGGTTGAGTTCTGATAAGTTCTTGTAATAAGAATAGTTGTTGATACCTGTTGTTCGGGTATGTAATAAGTGAGAGGAGGCTGAATACAGTCTCCTCTCTTTGGGAGATAGGGTGATGTAACATGAGTAAATATAGATGTAACATTCTTCATTCGATATGTAGCATCACAAAGAAATCATGTAGCATACTTTGGGCAATATATCTGTTTGCATTTTCTATTTTTGTGATGTGGAAGATAACAAGGAACATTTTAAATAATTAGCTTTCAAATAATAGATAATGTAGCCAGTTAATAAAAAACGATGATTATGCTGAAAACAAAAATCAACACTATTCTGCTGTGTACTCTTTTTACATTGTTCTTCCCGCTATCAGCCGGAGCACAATACCGTAATCCTATTCTTTATGCTGACGTGCCCGATATGTCAGTATGTCGCGCAGGCGATTACTTTTACATGGTTTCCACTACTATGCACCTGATGCCGGGGGCGCCTATCATGCGTTCGCCGGACATGAAACATTGGGAAACTATCAGCTACGTATTTTCTCGCATTGACGATGGTCCTCGTTATGATTTGCTCGAAGGCACTGCTTACGGGCAAGGACAATGGGCATCATCTATCCGCTATCATGACGGTAAATTCTATGTATGGTTTACAGCCAATGGTGCGCCCGGACGTGGGTTTGTCTATACTGCGACAGATCCGGCCGGTCCCTGGAAACTTCTTTCGCGTCCTCCGCATTTCCATGACGGTTCGCTTCTGTTTGATGATGACGGGCGGGTGTATCTCTTTCACAGTACGGGACAGCTTACGGAGTTGAAAACCGATTTGACCGATGTACTTCCCGGTGGCATCAATCAGCAAATATTTGAACGGGATGCTGACGAACAAGGGCTGTTGGAAGGTAGTTCCGTCATCAAGTATAATGGGAAATATTACTTGCTGATGATTTCTATGGATTGGAGTATTCCCGGCCGTCTGCGTCGTGAAGTATGCTATCGTGCCGATAAGATTACCGGACCTTACGAAAAGCGTGTCATTCTTGAAACGGAGTTCGACGGGCATGGCGGTGTTGGTCAGGGATGCATCGTAGACGGGAAAAACGGTGAATGGTACGGACTGATTTTTCAGGATCGTGGTGGCGTAGGACGTGTGCCGTGTCTTATGCCTTGTACATGGACGGAAGATGGTTGGCCTATGCTGGGAGACAAGGATGGGCGCATTCCGAATGATACCACTTTGTCGTATATGTCAATGGATGGTATCTGCGGTTCGGATGATTTTTCCGCTTCCGGGCTTTCCCTCTATTGGCAGTGGAATCATAACCCCGTCGATCAGGCATGGAGTCTTACCGACCGTCCCGGATTTCTGCGTTTGAAAACCTCCCGTGTGGTAGATAACCTGTTTGTTGCTCCCAATACGTTGACTCAACGTATGGTAGGACCGAAATGCATGGGCACTGTCAGTCTCTCTCTGGGGGGTATGAAAGATGGTGACCGTGCAGGATTATCGGCTTTTAATGGTGACAGCGGTGTGCTTACGATTGAAAAGAACGGAAATAAACTGTCTCTTGTGATGAGTGAACAGAAAAGTGTATTTGAGAAAACGAAGCGTGCCATTAGCCGTGTGGATATGACCGAACAAGCCCGTATACCTCTTAACAAAGAGCTTGTCTACTTGCGTGTGGAAGGTGACTTTACCAATGGACGGGATGAGGCTCGTTTTTCTTATAGTCTTGATGGGAAAGCATGGATACCTGTCGGTCTGCCTATTAAGATGAAATTTGACTACACCCGTATGTTCATGGGCAGTAAGTTTGCTATATTTAACTATGCTACACGTTCCGTGGGCGGTTATGTAGATGTGGACTCCTTTGATTATTCGTTCTGTGATGCGTCAATGTAACACACAAATATGTATTTGTAACCAATGAAACATTGTTTTATTGGAAAATAGGCTATTTTTGTTTCCAAATTAATCATAACTAATAAGTATAATATTATGAAAAGAGGTTGGATACCGATTATGGGTGTTTGTTTGGTGTTATCGTTTTCGGCATGTAAGCAATTGCTGCCTTACCAGGACACTTCTTTAGCGGCGGAACAACGGACGGAGGATTTGTTGCCCCGGTTGACTTTGGAAGAAAAAGTATCATTAATGCAAAATGCGTCACCTGCTATCCCTCGACTGGGAATTAAAGAATATGAGTGGTGGAATGAGGCGTTGCACGGTGTGGGACGTGCCGGATTGGCTACTGTTTTTCCCCAGTCTATCGGTATGGGAGCTTCTTTTAATGATTCATTATTATATGAAGTGTTCAATGCCACTTCCGATGAGGCTCGCGTAAAATCGCGTATTTTCGGTGAAAGCGGCGTGCTGAAACGCTATCAGGGATTAACATTCTGGACACCGAATGTCAATATATTCCGTGACCCTCGTTGGGGACGCGGTCAGGAAACTTATGGTGAAGACCCTTATCTGACAGGACAAATGGGAATGGCTGTAGTCCGTGGTTTGCAAGGACCGGAAGATGCCAGGTATGATAAGCTGCACGCATGTGCCAAGCACTTTGCAGTTCATTCAGGACCGGAGTGGAACCGGCATAGTTTTGATGCGGAGAATATAGATCCCCGGGATTTATGGGAAACCTATCTGCCTGCTTTTAAAGATTTGGTACAGAAAGCACATGTAAAGGAAGTGATGTGTGCCTACAATCGTTTTGAGGGAGAGCCTTGTTGTGGCAGCAATCGCCTGTTGATGCAAATATTGCGGGATGAATGGGGATACAAAGGCATTGTAGTCTCTGACTGTGGAGCGATTTCCGATTTCTATAGACCGGGAACGCATGGGACTCATCCGGATAAGGAACACGCCTCGGCCGCTGCTGTGCGGACAGGCACAGACCTTGAATGTGGAAGTGAATATGCTTCACTGGCGGATGCTGTAAAAGCCGGTTTGATTGACGAAAAAGAAATAGATATTTCATTGAAACGTTTGTTGACAGCACGTTTTGAACTGGGAGAAATGGACGAACAACCGGCTTGGTCGGAAATTCCAACCTCTGTGTTGAATAGTAAGGAACATCAGGCATTGGCTTTGCGTATGGCTCGTGAGTCATTGGTGCTCTTGCAGAATAAAAACAACATCCTTCCTCTGAATACCCATCTGAAAGTAGCCGTTATGGGACCTAATGCCAATGACTCCGTGATGCAGTGGGGAAATTATAACGGTATTCCGGCACATACGGTTACCTTATTGGAAGCTGTCCGTGCCAAACTACCGGAAGGACAAATCATATACGAACCGGGTTGTGACCGTGTGGACGGAAAGACACTCCAAAGCCTGTTTGATGAATGTAGCATAAATGGTAAACCCGGTTTCTTGGCAGAATATTGGAATAATCGTGATCGTGAAGGGGAAGTGGTCACTACTGACCAGATTTCCACTCCGTTCCATTTTGCAACAACAGGGGCTACTACGTTTGCGCCCGGTGTGGAAATAACTAATTTCTCGGCTCGTTATGAATCTGTCTTTCGTCCTTCGCAGTCCGGTGATGTTGCTTTCCGTTTCCAACTGGATGGTGAAGTGACTCTTATTATAGATAGTGAACAAGTGGCTCGGAAAATATATGTTAAGAATCCGACGAACCTCTATACGTTACAGGCGAAAGCTGGAAAAGAGTATCATATCGAGATTTTATTCAAACAACGGAATGAAAGGGCTACACTTGATTTTGATTTGGGCAAAGAGGTCGGGATCGACTTGAACTTCGCAGTGAAGAGAGTAATGGATGCTGATGTGATTCTTTTTGCTGGTGGAATTTCTCCAAGTCTGGAAGGTGAAGAAATGCCGGTAGAAGTTCCCGGATTTAAGGGTGGTGACCGTACGGATATTGAACTTCCGGACGTTCAACGTGATTTGTTGAAAGCTTTGAAGAAGGCTGGTAAAAAGGTTGTCTTTATCAATTATTCCGGTTCAGCTATCGGACTAGTGCCCGAAACGACTACTTGTGAAGCGATTCTGCAGGCATGGTATCCGGGACAGGCGGGTGGTACAGCTATCGTTGATGCTCTTTGGGGAGAGTATAATCCCGGTGGACGCCTGCCGGTCACTTTCTATAAGGATGTGAATCAATTGCCGGACTTTGAAGACTATTCCATGAAGGGGCGTACCTATCGATATATGCAACAGCAACCACTTTTCCCATTCGGTCATGGGCTGAGTTATACTACGTTTACTTATGGAGAAGCTAAATTGAGCAAGAATACAATCGCCAAAGGTGAAAATGTAGTATTGACTATTCCGGTAAGCAATGTCGGGCAACGTGATGGAGAAGAGGTGGTTCAGGTTTATTTGAGACGTCCGGGTGATAAGGAAGGTCCCCGTTATACTTTGCGTGCTTTCAAACGCGTTCATATTCCGGCAGGGAAAACTGAATCAGTAGCTATTCCTCTTACTGGTGTGAACTTTGAATGGTTTGATGTAGAGTCGAATACGATGCGTCCGTTGGAAGGTACTTATGAATTACTGTATGGAGGAACTTCTGATAGAAATAAGTTGAAAACGATTGTAATGAACGTACAGTAATACCGCTTTGGAATTTTGTTTATTTTTACAGATAGACAATCCGGATTTATTTATTGAATGAATAAAGAAAGAACGACCTTGTTCCTTTAAAAGGAACGGGTCGTTTCTTTTAAACCAAGCCCCCGTTTCTTTTAAACCAACGGGGGCTTTCCTTTAAAGGAAAATGAATATTTGCTAATATTTGATATTCAGTCTTTTACATGATGGGGAATAAAAGTGCTGAAATAATAGGTAATGTAGTTAATTATCTTACCATTTTTCTGTTTTGAGGCTTTTTGTTACATCAGAAAAGAATCATGTTACATGTCTGTGATAAATGTAACCTGTATATAGATGCCTGTATCATGATTGTACATATATGATAAAACCGAATCGATACATTTGCAAACACTACTATGGAACAGAAAATTATAGAAAATAAAAAGTGATAATATGAGAACATTAAAATTGATTTTGTCGGGCTGGCAATCCGTGGGGCTTGTCGTATTTATTATGTTGTTTTTTAATATGGAGGTGAGTGGTAAGGGTAAAATAACGAAAAATGCTCCTGTCTTTACGCAATTTATTTATCAGGGGGAGGATGCTATTTATCAAAACAATCCTTTAAAGCCGGGTGAGTTCTATAATCCTATTTTGCAGGGTTGCTATCCCGATCCGAGTATAACGCGGAAAGGGAATGATTATTATTTAGTGTGCTCATCTTTTGCTATGTTTCCCGGGGTGCCTATTTTCCATTCTAATGATCTGGTAAACTGGAAACAAATCGGTCATGTGCTGGACAGAACGTCACAATTAAAGGTTGAAGATTGTGGTATTAGTGCTGGTGTATATGCTCCTGCTATAAGATATAATCCCAATAATGATACGTTTTATATGATAACCACTCAATTTTCCGGTGGCTTTGGAAATATGGTGGTAAAGACAAAGAATCCGGAGAATGGCTGGAGTGATCCGATCAAACTTCAATTTGAAGGCATTGATCCTTCTCTTTTCTTTGATGATAATGGCAAGGCATACGTGGTACATAATGATGCTCCTGCAAAAGCAAACGAGCGTTACTCGGGACACCGTGTCATAAAAATATGGGATTATGATGTGGAGAATGATAAAGTGGTTCCGGGAACGGACCGGATCATAGTAAACGGTGGCGTCAATATAGAAGAAAAACCGATATGGATTGAGGCTCCTCATATCTATAAGAAAGATGGACGTTATTACTTAATGTGTGCGGAAGGAGGAACCGGAGGCTGGCATAGCGAAGTCATTTTTGTAAGTGATCATCCGAAAGGACCTTATCTTCCGGCAAATAATAATCCTATTTTGACTCAACGTTATTTTCCTGCAAACCGGGCGAATAAAGTAGACTGGGCTGGTCATGCAGACTTAGTGGAGGGACCCGACGGAAAATATTATGGTGTATTTTTGGGAATACGCCCTAATGAGAAGAACAGAGTAAATACCGGACGCGAAACCTTTATTCTTCCGGTGGACTGGAGCGGAACATTTCCTGTTTTCGAAAATGGGCTTATCCCTATGAAACCTACATTGAAGATGCCTTCGGGAGTAGAGAACCAAACAGGGAAAAACGGTTATTTGCCTAGTGGCAACTTTGTCTTTAAGGATGATTTCTCCGATAAGACATTAGACCTTAGATGGATCGGTCTTAGAGGACCTCGTGAAGATTTCGTTGATATGACCGATAAAGGGTTGCGGATCATCCCTTTTACCTCAAATATCAATGAAGTGAAACCTACTTCTACCTTGTTCTACCGTCAGCAGCATAATCAATTTACAGCGGCAGCGACCATGGAGTACAAACCGAAAAATGAGAAAGATTTTGCCGGTATAACATGTTATCAAAATGAAAGATATCACTATGTTTTCGGTATCACTAAAAAGGGGAAAGACTATTACCTGATGCTGCAAAGAACCGAGAAAGGACAAGCGAGTGTCCTGGGTGAGGTGAAGATAGAAACAGAGAAACCTGTGACACTGCAAGTAACAGCCAATGGAGATGATTATCGTTTTAATTATTCGATTGATGGCAAGAGTTTCCTAAATTTAGGAGGAACCGTTTCCGGCGATATTCTTTCTACTAATGAGGCTGGTGGCTTTACAGGAGCAATGATTGGACTGTATGCAACATCTGTTGGTTATTAATTAGAAACCTTATCATTCTATAATTATGAAAATACATCATCTATTTTGGGGTATATGTTTATGCTTCAGCACCAATATCTTATTCGCACAGAACTATCAGAAAACATCGTCCGGTATCAAAGCCACTGTGAATGCAGTGGATATAGAAGTACAATTCTTTGCGCCTGCTGTGGCGAGAGTAATAAAGTCACCGGAAGGTGTTGCCTATGAAAAACAGAGTCTTTCTGTAATTGCAAAACCTGAAAAGGTAAGTTTCAAAGCTGATATAAAAGATAATAAGATTGTATTGAATACCAGTGAACTAAGTGTCAGTGTGGACACCGGGACGGGAATTGTTTCTTATTTCTCAAAGGATGGCAAAGTATTATTGGCAGAGAAATCCGGTATGCAGTTTATCGATTTCGATGATGCCGGGACAAAAACTTATCAGGTTTATCAACCTTTTGTATTAGATAAGGAAGAAGCCATTTATGGTTTGGGACAATTGCAAAATGGAAAGATGATTCAGCGGAACATGACTAAAAATCTGCTACAGGGTAACGTTGAAGATGTGTCACCTTTCTTCCAGTCCACCAAAGGATATGGTGTGTTTTGGGATAACTATTCGCCGACTCTTTTTACGGATAACGAAGTTGAAACATCTTTCCGTTCTGAAGTAGGTGACTGTGTGGATTATTACTTCATGTATGGGAAAAATGCCGACGGTGTTATAGCACAGGTACGCAACCTGACCGGGCAAGCGCCGATGTTTCCTTTATGGACTTATGGTTACTGGCAAAGTAAGGAAAGATATAAGAGTCAGGAGGAAGTGGTAGACGTTGTTCGTAAATATCGTGAATTGGGTATTCCTTTGGATGGCATTATTCAGGATTGGCAATATTGGGGGCATAACTATTTGTGGAATGCGATGGATTTTCAGAATCCGACTTTCAATAATCCTCAAAAGATGATTGAGGATGTCCATGCGATGAACGCACACATGGCTATATCTATCTGGTCGTCATTCGGACCGATGACCAAACCTTATAGAGAATTGGACAAAAAAGGTATGTTGTTTAACTTCACTACCTGGCCGCAATCGGGATTGGAGTCATGGCCCCCCAACATGGAATATCCTTCCGGTGTAAGGGTGTATGATGCTTACAATCCCGAAGCACGTGATATTTATTGGAAATATCTGAATGATGGAATTTTCAAGTTGGGAATGGATGCCTGGTGGATGGACTCTACCGAACCCGACCATTTGGACTGGAAGCCGGAGGATATGGATACCAAAACCTATCTGGGTTCGTTCCGTAAGGTGCGCAATGCTTATCCGTTGATGACTGTCGGAGGGGTTTACGACCATCAGCGTGAAGTGACTTCGGACAAACGTGTGTTTATTTTAACCCGTTCGGGATTTTTGGGGCAACAACGTTATGGTGCAAATGTATGGAGTGGTGATGTCGCTTCCACATGGGAGAGTTTTAGAAATCAGATTCCTGCCGGATTAAACTTTTCTTTGTGTGGTATGCCTCACTGGAATAGTGATATTGGTGGCTTTTTTGCAGGACACTATAATAAAAGCTGGAATGATGATAGTGCTTCAAAAAATCCATTGTATCAGGAGCTTTATGTGCGTTGGTTGCAGTTTGGAACGTTCAATCCGATGATGCGTTCGCACGGGACGGATGTTTATAGGGAAATCTATAAGTTCGGAAAGAAGGGTGAGCCTGTATATGATGCTATCGAGAAGATGATAGGTTTGCGTTACTCTCTGTTGCCTTATATTTATTCTACTTCTTGGGAGGTGAGCAATCGCCAATCGAGTTTTATGCGCGCTTTGATGATGGATTTTGTAGATGACAGAAAGGTGTGGGATATCAATGACGAATATATGTTTGGAAAATCAATCCTTGTAGCTCCGATTGCTCATGCACAATATACACCGGAAGCTGTGGTAAAAGTCTCCGAAGAAGAAGGATGGAACAGAGATGGAGTGAAAAAAGCAAAAACTGACGTTGCTGTGGATTTCATGGAAACGAAATCTACTAAAATATACTTACCGGCAGGAACGCTATGGTATGACTTCTGGACGAACGAGAAACACGAAGGCGGAAAGGAAATTACCAAAGAGACTACACTTGATGTTATTCCATTGTATGTAAAAGCGGGTAGTATTATTCCTGTCGGTCCACAAGTTCAGTATGCAACTGAAAAACCGTGGGATCATCTTGAACTGAAGGTGTATGCGGGTGCGAATGGAAACTTCATTTTATATGAAGATGAATTTGATAATTACAACTACGAAAAAGGCGTTTATACGGAAATTCCAATCTCGTGGAATAATACATCTTGTAAATTGACGATAGGAGCAAGAAAAGGTGCGTATGAGGGAATGTTGAAGAACTGTAAGTTTACTGTAACTCTCCAGGACGGGACTCAAAAAAACGTCGATTATAATGGAAAGGCTATTTCTGTAAAGTTTTGATTGTAATAGAATGTGTGATTATGCCAATAGAGAAGAATCTAAAAAGTAGAAATATGGTGAAGTTTTTTATAGTAATGGCTATGTTATTGGGTAGTAGCGTTGCAAGTGCAGAAAATAAACAGATAACAAGTCCTGATGGAAAGCTGGTAGTAACAGTCGCAGATATGGATGGAAGACCCTCTTATTCTGTTAGTTATGACAATGTTCTCTTTTTGAAACCATCTCCATTGGGGATGATTGCAAATATAGGAGATTTCTCATCGGGGATGTCGCTGGAGAAGAATGTTTCAACAAATAAAATAGATGAAACATACGAGTTGGCTTCTATTAAAAAGAGCAAGGTTCGTTATGTGGCAAATGAAGCTGTATTTTCATTTACACAACAAGAGAAAACAATTTATGATGTTATATTCCGCATAAGTAATAACGATGTTGCTTTTAAATATAAGATGTATCCGCAAGGTGAGA
>OWIT01000765.1_pt1 | contig 15852 bp, 8 predicted proteins | sample 1732681 | NCBI WGS metagenome assembly OWIT01 (sample SAMN05065741, study PRJEB22554) | human gut metagenome | biome: ENVO:2100002; feature: ENVO:00000062; material: ENVO:00002003 | host: Homo sapiens | place: USA | reverse complement strand
CGAGATGCAGCGTAGTCTCGTGGGCTCGGAGATGTGTATAAGAGACAGGATTTAATACTGTCGTTGGATTCTGTTTTTTTCTTCTTGCGGAACAATCCCATAGTGTCAGGGGTAGAAGTTCCGGCATACGATACAACGGAAGAAGCACACAAGAAAGTACCTGTGGCCACCGTAATTAGCAGGCTTGTTTTCAGTTTCATCAAGTTAATCTATCAATTATCACTGTTACTCTTTATTCTACTCAAAGAATAAAAGGGGGCTACAAAGATAATAAAACTATCAATATGAATAATTAAACGCGACAACTTTTGACGTTTTTTCTTAATTAAACCGAATTTTGCTTGCATTTTTATTCAAAGACGCACGTTTTCTGTTCACTGTTTAACATACTTTCCGGAAAACAAAGTATAAAAACAGACCCAAGCATACTTTGCGATACATATAATACTCCGCTACATATATTATAAAGTAATATTACGTATATTATAAAGCAGCATTACATATATTGGTACTATTTTTACATCCACATGGCAGTAAAGTATAAAGATTTAAGCTATCTTTGTCTCAAATAAACATCGTATGGAACTCTTAGTATATAAAGCTTCCGCCGGTTCCGGTAAGACTTTTACCTTAGCCGTGGAATACATCAAACTACTCATTCTCAACCCTCGTGCTTACCGGCAAATACTGGCCGTGACCTTTACCAATAAAGCGACAGCAGAGATGAAAGAGCGTATTCTCAGCCAGCTTTACGGTATCTGGAAAGGGGACAAGGACTCGGATGCCTATCTGAAACGGATTATCGCAGAAACAGGAAAACCGGTGGAAGAAGTGCGGGAAGCAGCTAAAGTAGCACTGACCAATATGCTGCATGATTACAGTCGCTTCCGGGTAGAGACAATCGACTCTTTCTTCCAGTCGGTGATGCGAAACCTCGCCCGTGAACTCGAACTAAGCCCCAACCTGAATATCGAATTGAACAACCAGGAAGTATTGAGCGATGCCGTAGATAGCATGATCGAAAAGTTAGGCCCTACTTCCCCCGTATTGGCATGGTTGCTGGATTATATCAACGAACGCATTGCAGACGACAAACGTTGGAACGTATCGGACGAGGTGAAAAGTTTCGGGCGGAATATCTTCGATGAGGGATATATAGAGAAAGGAGAAGGACTCCGGCAAAAACTGATTGAGAATCCGGGACTCATCAAAAACTACCGTCGTGAACTGAAAGAGATGGAAACGGAAGCACTCGAACAGATGAAGGGATTCTACGATCAGTTTGAAGGAGAACTGGACGGGCATGCCCTCAATGCAGACGATTTGAAGAATGGTTCGCGCGGCATAGGAAGTTATTTCCGTAAACTCAATAATGGCATATTGGGCGATGACATACGCAATGCAACAGTAGAAAAGTGCCTGACGGATGAGAAAAACTGGGCGGCTAAAAGCTCGCCACGCTATCAGGACATTCTTCAATTAGCTTCCGGAAGCCTCATGCCTTTATTGAATGAAGCAGAGAAGTTCCGTTCGAAGAATAATAAGATAGTAAACAGTTGCCGGCTTTCCATGCAACACCTGAACAAGGTGCAACTGCTGGCAAACATAGACGAAGAGGTACGCCGGCTCAATCGGGAGAACAACCGCTTTTTATTATCGGACACCAATGCCTTGCTCCATCAACTGGTAAAGGATGGCGACTCTTCTTTCGTATTCGAGAAAATCGGGACAAACATCCGGAATGTAATGATAGATGAGTTTCAGGACACAAGCCGCATGCAATGGGGAAACTTCCGGTTACTGCTATTGGAAGGGCTTTCACAAGGAGCAGACAGCTTGATTGTGGGAGATGTAAAGCAATCCATCTATCGTTGGAGAAACGGCGATTGGGGAATACTCAACGGGCTGAACGACCGCATAGAACACTTCCCGATACGGGTAGAAACCCTGAAAACAAACCGTAGAAGCGAAACCGATGTTATCCGGTTTAACAACGAAATATTTACATCGGCGGTAAACTATCTGAATGCAGTCTATAAAGAGGAGTTAAAGACGGATTGCGAAGCACTGCAAAAAGCCTATTCCGATGTGGCGCAGGAATCTCCCAAAGAGGAGAGAAAAGGGTATGTCAAAGTATCCTTTCTCGAACCGGATGAAGAGCATGATTACACCGAACAGACGCTTATCGGCTTGGGCGAAGAGGTGGAACGTTTACAGAACTCCGGAGTAAAGCTCAATGACATTGCCATTCTCGTGCGCAAAAACAAAAGCATTCCCCGCATTGCCGATTACTTTGACAAAACACTGCAATACAAAATCGTATCCGATGAAGCCTTCCGCCTGGATGCCTCATTGGCTATTTGTATGATGATAGATGCCCTGCGTTATCTCTCCGATCCGGAGAACCGGATTGCCCGGGCTTCGCTTATTACCAATTATCAGTTGCAGATAAAAGGATACGAAGGCAGCTTGGACAACCTGCTAACCGCTCCGGCAGAGACGCTGTTGCCCGAAGCATTCATTAAAAAGATAGGGATATTAAGGTTAATGCCGCTTTATGAGTTACTGGAAGAGCTTTTCAGCCTTTTCGAAATGAACCGTATCAGCGATCAGGATGCCTATCTTTTCGCATTCTTCGATGCAGTGACGGATTATCTGCAAAGCAACTCATCCGAACTGGACGGCTTTATCCGCTTTTGGGAAGAGACGCTATGCGGCAAAACCATCCCCAGTGGAGAGATGGAAGGTATCCGCATCTTCTCCATCCACAAATCAAAAGGATTGGAATTTCATACGGTACTCTTGCCTTTCTGCGACTGGAAACTGGAGAATGAGACCAATAACCAGCTCGTGTGGTGTATTCCGGAAGAAGCCCCTTTCAATGAACTGGATATTGTGCCGGTGAACTACTCCGCACAAATGGGTGCTTCCGTCTATCAGAAAGACTATCAGCAGGAACGCTTGCAGTTATGGGTAGATAATCTGAATCTGCTCTACGTGGCTTTTACCCGTGCCGGAAAAAATCTGATTGTATGGAGCCGGAAAGGACAAAAGGGAACAATGTCCGAACTGCTGACGGCAGCATTGCCCGAAGTAGCCCGTAAGAACGGAATTGACTGGAACGAAGACGAGCCCTATGAACAAGGGGAACTCTGCCCCTCTTCGAAGAAAGAAGAAAAAGTTTCGACCAACAAGTTGACGCGGAAGCCGGACAAACTCCCGGTAAGCATGGAATCTATGCGGCACGAAATTGAATTCCGGCAGTCCAACCGCTCGGCAGACTTTATCAAAGGAATAGATGAAGAAGAGTCGGAAGACCGTTTTATCAACCGTGGACGCTTGCTACATACCCTGTTCTCGGCTATTGAAACGGAAAAAGACATTGATACGGCCATAGAAAGACTGATCTTCGAAGGCGTTATCGGTAGCCGCAAAGTGGAAGAAGAGATACGGAAAGTGACTCATAAGGCTTTCTCCATGCCCGAAATACAGGATTGGTATTCGGGACGCTGGCAATTGTTCAATGAATGTGCCATTATATATAAGGAAGACGGGGTGTTGCAAACCCGCCGACCGGACAGGGTAATGATGCAGGACGGGCAAGTAGTGGTGGTGGACTTCAAATTCGGTAAACCGAACAAGAAGTACAACAAGCAGGTACAGGGATACATGCAATTACTGACGAAGATGGGATACGGTAATATCAGGGGGTATTTGTGGTATGGGCCTCTCCCCCGGCCCCTCTCCGCAGGAGAGGGGGAAGAAGATACTGACTCCGGATGGGAAAAGGGGAAAGTGGTGGAGGTGAAGCTGGAGCCTACATACAAGACTGCATGCTTGAACTCTTATAATTGCTTGAAAGAGTTGCAGAAGAAAAACAAATTAAATCCGACAGATGCCGAACGGGTTCTATGGGAATATCTTCGACGAGAACAGTTAGGATATAAGTTCAGACGGCAGCAAGTCATTGATAATTATATAGCAGATTTCGCTTGTCTTGAATCTAAACTGATTATTGAATTGGATGGCGACTACCATTTGACTGCTGAACAAATTCTGAAAGACCGGGAACGTACGGAAAGACTGTCGCTTTTAGGATACAAGGTGATACGTTTTAAAAATGAAGAAGTGATCGATAATCCGGAAACAGTGATTAAACAGATCAAGAATATTCTTATTGCTTCCAATAACGAAGAGACATAGACTCTTAATATTTCTTTGAATGTATGACTCTTATAATTAAACATCATAATAAACCTCTTTATATATAACCCTAACATGCCCTACTCCAATAATCAGACACACTCCCCCCTCTCCCACGGAGAGGGGTCGGGGGAGAGGCCTACCTTTCTCGAACTGGTCGCTCAAGACCTCCACAGTAAAATCGGCAACGATCTCTCACGGGTAGCCATCGTTTTTCCGAATAAACGTGCCAGTCTGTTTTTCAATGAACACTTGGCTGCGCAATCCGATCGCCCTATCTGGTCGCCCGCATATATCAGTATCAGCGAATTGTTTCAACAATTATCCATACAGAAATTAGGTGATCCCATCCGGTTAGTTTGTGAGTTGTATAAGGTCTTTCGCGAAGAGACTAAAAGTGAAGAATCACTGGACGACTTTTATTTCTGGGGGGAATTGCTCATCAGCGACTTTGATGATGTAGACAAGAATCTGGTAGATGCCGACAAGCTTTTTACCAACCTGCAAGATTTAAAAAACATCATGGATGATTTCGACTTTCTCGATGAAGAACAAGAAAGCGCCATCCGACAATTCTTTCAAAACTTCTCCATAGAGAAGCATACGGAGCTAAAAGAGAAATTTATTTCTCTCTGGGATAAATTAGGTGATATTTACCGCAATTACCGTTCACGGCTTACAACATTAGGCATAGCCTATGAAGGGATGCTTTACCGCAACGTTATCGAAGCACTCGACACAGACACGCTCCGCTATGACAAATATGTATTTGTCGGCTTCAATGTGCTCAACACGGTGGAAACCCGCTTCTTCTCCATTCTGCAAGATGCCGGCAAGGCGCTTTTCTACTGGGATTATGACATTTTCTATACCCGATTGCCCCAACAGAAACACGAAGCCGGTGAATTTATCCTCCGTAACATGAAGTTATTCCCCAATGAACTTCCGGAAGAAGTCTTCGATTGCCTGCGGCATCCCAAGAAAGTACGCTTCATCTCCTCCCCTACGGAAAATGCACAAGCCCGTTACCTACCCGAATGGGTGAGAGGACTGGCACGGGAACACTCTACCCCCGATTCGGAAAAAGAAAATGCAGTGGTGCTTTGCAATGAATCACTGCTACTTCCTGTCCTCCACTCTATCCCGGCAGAGGTGAAGAATGTCAACATTACCATGGGATTTCCTTTGGCGCAAACTCCGGTATATAGCTTTATCAATGCAGCCGTCGAGCTACAAACCACCGGTTATCGGATGGAAACCGGGCGTTACAGCTATGAAGAAGTGCAGGCCATATTAAAGCATCCCTATACCCGTCAGCTTTCCTCCAAAGCGGAACCTTTGGAAAGAGAACTGACCCGTACCAACCGTTTTTATCCCTTACCCACGGAACTGAAACAGGATGATTTCCTCTCCTTGCTTTTTACACCGCGTAGCGGTATTCGTGAACTGTGCCTGTACATCACAGAACTATTGAAGGAGGTCTCTATCCTATACCGGCAGGAATCGGGACAGGAAGACATCTTCAACCAGCTCTACCGGGAATCCCTGTTTAAGAGCTTCACGATGGTGAACCGGCTGCTCAATCTGATCGAAAATGATGAACTTCAAGTACGGATAGACACATTGAAACGTCTGCTCAACCGCATACTTGCCGCCGCCAACATTCCTTTTCACGGCGAACCGGCCATCGGTATGCAGGTAATGGGGGTGCTCGAAACCCGTAACCTCGATTTCCGTAACCTTATCATGCTATCACTCAACGAGGGCCAACTGCCCAAAGGCGGAGGCGAGTCCTCTTTCATCCCCTACAATCTCCGCAAAGCCTTCGGGATGACCACCATCGAGCATAAGAATGCCGTATATGCCTACTATTTCTACCGTCTGATTCAACGGGCGGAAAATATCACGTTAATATACAATAGTTCTTCCGATGGCCTGAACCGGGGAGAGTGGTCACGCTTTATGTTACAGTTCCTTGTAGAATGGCCACACGAAACCAGTTACGAATTCCTTGAAGCCGGTCAGTCTCCTCAAAAAAGCCGGGAGATAACGATCGAGAAAACGCCTGCAATACGAAGCCGCATGCTGAACAGGTATAATTTCAATCAGAATCCGAAGGCGCTCCCGCTCTCTCCATCGGCCCTGAATGCCTATCTGGATTGCAGCCTGCGATTCTATTACCGTCATGTGGCCGGATTGAAAGCACCGGATGAAGTAAGTGCAGAGATCGATTCCGCACTGTTCGGTACCATTTTCCATCGCTCGGCAGAATTGGCATACGGCGAATTAAGTGCTAACGGAAAAGAGATACGGAAAGGGGATTTAGAACGCCTGTTACGGGATGATGTCCGCATTCAAGGATATGTAGACCGTGCATTTAAAGAAGAATTCTTCCACGTCCCCCTTGACGAACGCCCCGAATATAACGGAGTACAGTTGATCAATTCAAAGGTAATCAGTTCCTACCTTCGCCAGTTATTGCGCAATGATCTGGCCTATGCACCTTTCTCCATGGCAGGAATGGAAGAACCCGTAGAAGAACCGTTGGAAATAAACACACCGGAAGGAACCATCAAAATCAAAATAGGCGGAACGATAGACCGCATGGATTGTAAAGAAGACACTCTCCGGATTGTGGACTACAAAACCGGAGGAAGTCCCAAGACACCGGCCAATATCGAGCAGTTATTCATCCCCGCCGAAGGGAGGCCTAATTATATTTTCCAGACATTCCTGTACGCTGCCATCATGAGCAGAAAGCAGTCACTGAAAGTAGCTCCTGCCCTACTCTACATTCATCGGGCAGCCAATGAAAGTTACTCTCCGGTCATTGAGATAGGCGAACCCCGTAAACCCAAAATACCCGTAAATAACTTTGCCTTCTTTGAAGATGAGTTCCGGGAGCGGTTACAGAGGTTACTGGAAGAAATATTCGGAGCGGAAACACCCTTTACACAAACAGAAAACACGAAAGCCTGCGAATACTGCGACTTCCGTGCTTTATGCAAAAGATGAAAAAGCGCTCTTATTTTCCAATCTCTCCTATTTTAAAAGAGATCACTGCATCCCCTTTCTGCAATTTACCAATCAATATCGTAGTAGAAAAAGCAGAGAGGGGAACTGTTTCTGTTGTTTCCGAAAGGATTTGGCTATATACTTCGACTCCGGATAAATTATAAAAGGAAAGACGATATCCGGAAGCATCATGCACTATCAATTTACCATCAGCAATTGAATAAGTCGGTACAGAAGCACCTATGCCTTCTATTCCATCGGGAAAATCGGTGCTATCATAAATGACCTCATCGCCAACATAGCAACGCAATAGCTTATATTCTGAAGCATCCCAGTGATAACCAGAACCTTCCAAATACAACAGTAAGTTCAATGAACCGACATCTTCCAACCATACATGCTTAATCTTTCCTTCCAAAACAATGCGTTTCAGCGATTTTCCCATGCACTGTATCCGATCTGTCCGGGTAACCGTATAAGGTTCATACGTCGGAGGAACATAGTATACCATATTGACATTATGGGATACACAAAGATATATGCGATCAGCTTCGGAAAAATCAAATGAATAAAGATATTGATCACAATCCAGTAAATCATCATAATAGCCACCAAAAAGCCAGTAAATAGTCCCATTTACATCATATAAATAACCACCATCATAATGATATGTACCTTTATACACCGGATAGCTCGGATAGCCGTTTATCATCCGAGGTTCTCCAATACTTATCTTATCGATACTATTCGACGGAGTTTGAATTTCCCAAGTCTTGCCCGGCCTAAGAAAAGTTGATTGATAATCGGGATTAATAACCTGTCCTTTATAATAAAGAACAGATTTATCCGAGGCAAATACCTGTGCAAGACTTGTGTTCCTGTTAACACCATCGGTTGCAGCTACCTCATAAGCTCCCCAAAATCCTGACGGACTGCCAATACCCTCAATCCATGCATCTTCTCTACAATAATAATCAGCTAAAGCGCTAACTACCATTATTTTCCGTCCACATTCGTAATAAACATCCTCCACAGTCAATGTTATAGGTTCATCAAAAAAATCACAATACGACAAATTACCACCTATATTCCAAGGAATCCTATAAGATTCAATCTTATCCCCCTCCTCTTTAGAGAAATCATATAAAAGTACTCTATCCGGAATATTTACATATTCTTGAAATGGATAATACCACACTTTACGATCTTCTTCTAAAAAAGCTCCAACGAGTACCTTGTCCAAATACAGTTTCTTACAATTCTTATCTCCAAGCAATGTATCTGTCCCTAATTCATAAAAATAATCATCATTAATATATGTATCGTTCCATATACCATAGCAAAAACGATTTACTTTCCATTGTGTTCCTGTTTTTGAGAATTCAGTTTGTGCCTGTATATGGCCAGCAAAAACACAAGATAAAATCAATAATAGAATAGTAATATTTCTCATAATATTCACATTTGGTTGAACAATATTCAAAGGTAACAATAAATAACTATAAAGCTATGTTTTATATTAAAAAAAAGATACGATGCATTTCAGGTTTTAACAAATCGGTGCTTGGCGATGGTAAGCACCGTGCTTACCATCGCCAAGCACTATCCATACAATCCGTATGCACCGTGCTAAGTATAACTAAGCACCGTGTCCAAGAGAGCTTTGCACGATGCATAAAAACAGAGCATCCTGTTCCCCCGATTTATGCAATAACTAGTAACTGAGATATTCTTCTTTTACCAAAGACAACCGAACAAATATACATCCCTTTCATAAGGTATAAATCATTTATTACTATTACATTATCAGTATTTATAAAGGCCTGATGATGAACACAAGCTCCTCCCATATCTATAATTGATAATCCTAATCTCTGGAAGTGATTACCCTCCTCCGTCAAGATTACCAGCCGGCCTTCTTGCAATGAGTTTGTAATAATACAAAAAAGAGAATTCTGATTACGTAAAAGCCCCAAAACAGATTCTGACGTCCCGACTCTGGCTTCTAACACACTATTCCATTTACTTTTACTATTCCCATTAAATTCTATCTTAACGTAACGAGCCTTTTTATCGTTAAAGTCATACCTCTCCAATTGGTCTGTCGTGCCACTTGATTCCCCTTGATATACATCTTCAAAGCATACATTATCAAGAGATAAACTTATCTTAAAATAATTTTTCCGTGTATTCCCTTCATAAAAAGCAAGACGAACGGAATGAAGCACTCTCTCTTCTCCCAAATCAAGCAAAAGCCACCTGCCTACCCCTTCCGAGGACCAGCGAGTGGACATATCACCATCCGTCACCTTATCCGGTGTATTTGTAGTCCCATTCTGATAATCACTGGCTGTAACAGAATGAATCCCCATATATTCGAAAAAAGCCCATACACCGGCATCCAAAGACTCACCGGCTCTACTCTTCACATTATGCACTTTCAATCGGTAATCTGCAGGAAACAGATCGCTGGTAACCAATACAATCGATCTGGCATTTTCCTTTTCTATCCGTTCTACCTTAACGGCATTATTTATCTCATAATTGGAAATTGAAAGAGCAGACACATCCTCTATTTCCTGATTAAATCTTAATAGAATCCTATTTTTATCAGTCGCTCTTAGATCTACTATATCAAAATTTGAAACCGCAGGCACACTTCCGGAAGCAAGTTTTGCCGTCTCCGCACAAGCCATTAAAAAAACACCTACTCCAAAATCTGCCGTGGAAGCAGAAGTAGCAGGATTTGATGATGGCTTGAAACCAACACCTTGTACATAAGTAAGTAACCCATCGGGCTGCACAGCCAAAGCCGTTAATCCATTCCATGCTTTCGCAATGACAGGCATATAAATGTCCTTATCCAATATCCCCTGATTGACTCCCCAGGATAATCCGAAAAGAAACAAAGACGTGCCGCTTGCCTCCGGCCCTCCGTAGTCCTCCGGATCAATCAGGCTTGGATTCCAAAAGCCATCCTCCCGCTGGCACTCTTTCAATGAGACAGCCATATCTCTGAATACCGTCAGATATTCAGTTCTGTACACACTGTTCACTGGCAACATATCCAACACGCGAGCCAAAGCGCCGAATGCCCATCCATTCCCTCTCGACCAATAAGAAGCTTTGCCATTCGGCGTCACATGGCTTACCGTTTTGTCACGATACCACAAATGATCCTCCGGGTTATATAAATTCCTTTTCGCAACAGAGTATAAATCATGCATCTTATCGAAGTACTTATCATCATTGTATAAAACGCCCAAATGAGTAAAAACAGGCATCGACATAAACAAAGCATCTACCCACCACCAGTCGTCAACATCGGGTCTTGTTACCATTTTATCAATGCCTTCTTTGATAGCGGCAATTCTATTAGTCCGGTTTTCTCCATCCAACTGATATAAATCCAAGTAAACCTGTCCGCAAACCTGGGCATCGGCATGATCTGGCCCAGAACTTCTCAATTTCCAATGATGACTTTCGGCCCATGCCGTAGAATATTCCAAGTAAATCGCTTTAGGGAAATATTTATAGAAACAGGTATTCCCCACATAATAAACAGACCTTGCCCAATCATTATTCCCTCCTTGCGAATGATTTTTGATCCAATAACCATTAACCAGTTTTCCCGTTTCTATAATCTCTGTCTTAGTCGGCAAAAATGGTGAAGCAACTATATAACACATGGACAACAGAGTTCCCACTATCATTGATATACCTCTTTTCAACATTCCCTTATCCGTTCTATATTGCTCATTCCTTTACCATACTACTTCCTTCCGAGTACCGTCATTCAACAAAACTGTAACACTTTTCTTATCGTGCGAAACAAGTACATCCTTTACCGGGAAAAATCGTTTATTATCGACTTTCATTCCTGCTTTATTCCATAATAGAAGTGTAACAAATATCTTCTCACCGGTAAAAATTTCTTTTGCATTCAGCACCGTACATTCGTCACTTTCGGGATGCAATCCGGAAGTATGTTCGAAACCAACCTCTTTCCATCCATATAAAGGTACCATTGCCAATTGGTGTTTTTCATTTTCTATCACATAGGCCGTATACCCATGCTTCTTAATCGTTTTTTCTTTTATCGTATTTGTCAGGTGAGGGAGAGCATAATGCCCCAGATGGGCTTCAACCGGATTCACGGACATAGCTTTATCAACGCGCAAAACACCATCAGGCAATAATATATCAGCCAATTGAAATTCGATGTCGGTATCGTTTCTCAACCAAGCCTCCCGATAATATACCTCTTGCTCGAAACGCTTAAATCGATACACGGACAATGCTTTCCATCCTTCATCCGCTTTCTTAAAAGTATAATTCATTGCCACTTCGCCATTCGCTCCATCTGCCATCCATGGAAATTCACTGCTATAAGACAACCGGTTATAGTTTTCCGAATATCTCCAATCTTCACGCGCATTGGCCGGCATCTCCGTTGAGGTACGAATTTCGCTGATACCGCTTTCCAAATAGTCTGTGATGAGAATCTTTGCACCGTTCTGGAATGTGTTTTTAACCGGATTCTTCCGATCTTTCGTACCCCAAATGCCTTCATTTTCCTGGGCCGACCAAAAAGGATTGGATTCCGGCAATAATAAGCTTAAAAAAGCTTTTCCCATCCAGTACACACTGCCACGACAACTGTATCCTTGAATTGCCGGTTCAAAAGCACCATAAAACCCCAAGGTGGGCACTCCATCCGCCAACAGATTCGGATTCTGAAGGAATTGCAACAAAGTGCCGGAAGCAATACGACGTAAATGACCATAATTTACAGAATCATCATTCATATATCCCGCCAAAGAAAATGGAGAAACGGCTGCAAAACGATAAGTAATACTGCGTCCCCACATTATCATCTGCCCGTTACGTCCAAACATGAGCGGATACGTCCCGGTCATCTCTTTAAAGTTATCTATAAAGCGTTTCGCATATTCCGGATAGTTTTCTTTTCCGAAATATTCACTCCAAAGAAGACCATACATCTGATAAGCCCACATACTATAATAATCGTAAGAAGAATTGTCTATATACCATCCTTCACCCCGATAATCGGCCAAAGACAGATCCAGAAACTTCTTCATAAGCGGTTCATTTACCTCGTATCCCACACTTTTAAAGAAGCTAAATACAAACAAATTAAAGAAACGCCAATTAGACGGTACAGTAGGACCATCCGCATAGCTCAACATGGTATGAGCCAATGCATCTTTTTGTTGTTGCGACAAGGGATTCCATAAGATTTCGGGTATTGAAAACAAGGATATGGATAAAGCTCCAAATTCCACCAGATTCTGAGAGATGGCATTCTTTGTCCGGGGAGATATATAGCTCGGATGCCCCGGAGTGATAATATTCACTAATTGTTGTCTGTAATAATCTGCGACCTTTATATTATTTAGAACCAAGCCGGGATTTTCTTTTAATAAAGGAGCGGCAATATATAATGTGCGGCAAAGTCCTTCTAATTTCTCTGTGGGAATTTGTTCTTCCTTATTGGGATAACTCTTGCCTTTCTGTTTGGGAAATTTCATTGCATCATTTGTGTCATGAATATAGCCGAAAGCTCCCTCAAGCATGTATTTCGCCGCATCTATCCAATGTTTCCGCGTCATTCCGGTATATGGACTATGAGTATAATCGGGAGTATCCAGCGTAAAAACATGAACCGGTCGATTGGAATCCTGACACAATACTGTATGATGAACCATTAAAAGAAAAACCAGAAACCAACCTATCTTTTTAGGAGAAAAGCCGATAGCACCATTTAAGAAGAAGAGCTGCATAAATTATCAATTTTATTCAATTTATAAATAGGGTTTATTTCAATACCCGAATCTTTATTTAATAAGAAGAAAGAGATCAATACTTGATTACACGTCTTGTCACCGTCTCATTATTCCGGGTCGAGACTCTCAAAAGATAAACCCCTCTGGGAATATCCAGATTCTCTAATCGGCAAATGGAAGTTCCGGTATAGGTCTGTATCAATTTATTTCCGGATACATTATATAATTCAACCGACATTCCATCCTCATCACCTTGGATCATAATATATTTATCAAAAAAAGTTGGATAAACTCTAATATCCTTCCCCCGCTCTCCGGCAATGCCTACAGGAGGAGTATCTACATAATCGCTTATGACATGATAATAATTCCCAAGAGGATTGAAAACTACCTTCATATTAAACGGTGCCAAATCATACCCCTCCCCTCTTCTTTTCGAAGACAATTTAAACTCATTTCCCGTATACTTAATTTCATCAATCGTTTCAAACCAATCATCGATATTGGTTGTTGGAAACAGTTCAAAATAACCGGATGAATTACTATCATCATTCGGAGCAGAAATACTACCTTTCATATATCCGTAAGTAGCCATAGAACCATCTTCCAGATAAAGTCGGATACGATATCTCGGATCTCCCCACGTAGAACCGTTATACTGGAGATTCTCCACTTCGAAAGTGGAGTTTCCAGTATAATTCAAATCGGTTATTATGTATTTCTTAGAAGGGGCAAATAATACGGCTCCGGTTATTTTCTCCATCGTAACCGATGGAATATCATCATCAAAATTTACCCGGATCCGATAAGGAACCGGAACGCCTTCTGTCTCATTTACTGTAATGTCTTCCGATTGAATTTTATCTTCACCATTTTCCGAAGCAGAGAACGAATAACTTCCGGTTTTCAACGATGTAATCAATTCAAAAGTATTGCTCGTTACTAAATTTCCATTATAACTTTCAGGAAAACCTTCCACTATCCGCTGCATTTTCAAGGGAGAAAGAGACTCGGCTAATGCATCCCCTCTCATATACAATTCATTGGGAGTACTTTTAAAGGCTTCATTATCTTCACCGGGATACCAAGTCATATCATCAATATAAAGATAATTATCATGTGTAGGATAGATACCTCCGCCCCCGGGGAACGACTCAAAACAAATACCGGTTATCAAACGATGCTCATCTTTGCGAACAAGAGAAAGCCCCGTCACATCTATTTTCTTTTCATCATTGCACCACACTTCAATACGGGCGTCTTTAGCTTCATAAGAAGTTTCCATAGTGACAGTCAGTTTTATCTTATTCCATACTCCCCGTTGCATATCATATTTCTGATCACCGGGATTACAACCGTATTCTGTGGTCATATCCGAATAATAAACATACAGCTGATTAGAAATACAATCGTCGTGTGCATCAAACTGCAGACGTACACTTCCTCCGTCACCATTCTTCGTAGCCGCATCAGAAGCCCCTCCCGAATACCCTACTCCTAAATTAAAACCAAATTGCTTGCCGTGCAAACCCGATTCAAAATTGTTATCATATTTAATAAGATATTCCATTGTATACTGCTTTAGCTTGGGGGTACTCACAATCACAGCCGCCCCCGTGCCGCCAACCTTGCATCCTTTTTTAAACTTTATCTGATAAGTACTGTCTACGATTGTCGCGTGGTCACGATCCGTGTAATATTTGCCATTTCCAAAATCTTCTAAAAGCAATTGATTGGTATAGGCTCCATTCGGTCTGTTGAACGTAACCTTCTGTTGTTTGTAATACCGCTTTGAATAGGTACCGTTCTGAGCAAATACAAACTGGAATATTCCGATAAGGAGAAGAGAAAAAATCAGACTTTTTTTATAAAATCGTTCCATAATAAATAATGATTGTGCTTCTTCCTGAAATCTTGGAAGAAGAGTATTAGACATTGTTACAAATATAAAAACCAGTTTTACAATTCGTAAAACACAAAAGGGGAGAAAGCTGTATATCTCCACAACTTCTCCCCACTCACTTTTACAATTTAATCACACGTTTCACTGATAAAACGTTGTTATCCTGAACAATTTTTACCAGATACATTCCACTTGCCATATCCAATCCTTCCAAATTCAATACATTTCCGGAAGAATTGACTTTCAGCACCGACACACCGGTTATAGAAACAAATTCGACAGAAAATGCACCTTCGGCAACCGACACAGTGGTGCTGTTGTCAATTATAGTAGGATAAATATTCACATTCTGCATCTTGTTTTCACGAATAGAAGTAGGATCATAATCTCTCAGCTCGTGTGTATAATTTTTAGAAGTGCTAAAAATAACTTTCACGCTGAAAGGAAGCAACGGATTGGCTGTTCTGCGTTTTACAGATAATTTATATTCGCTGCCATAGAATTTTTCTCCGTCTATCGTTTCGTCCCAGCCCTCAATATTGGTAGTGGTATACAAATCAAAATAACCCGGTAATTTTTCATCTTCATTACTATCATTATCAGGAGCCGAAACAGCTCTCAACTTATATCCATAAGTCGTATATTCTCCGTCTTCCGTATAAACCCGGATGCGATATCTTTCGTCTCCCCAATCTGCTTTGATATATTCAACATAGTCGTTGTAGAACGTTGAATTACCTACATACTCCAAATTCGTTATAACATACTTTTTAGAAGGCGCCCACAAAATAACTTCATCCACTTTGAGTACGGATACCACCGGCGTTGCTTCGTCAAAATTAACGCGAATACGATATGGAACCAAACTCTCTCCACCTGTCTCTTATACACATCTCCGAGCCCACGAGACTACGCTGCATCTCG
>OWIT01000761.1_pt1 | contig 15917 bp, 15 predicted proteins | sample 1732681 | NCBI WGS metagenome assembly OWIT01 (sample SAMN05065741, study PRJEB22554) | human gut metagenome | biome: ENVO:2100002; feature: ENVO:00000062; material: ENVO:00002003 | host: Homo sapiens | place: USA | reverse complement strand
AAAAGGAAACCCTTATCGTGGTCTTCTATTTAATTTCTGATGCGTCCGACCTGACGATCCAGTGATGTCCCCATTCTTCGAATTTTTTAACCATATAATTCATTTCAGTACAAGGCTCCATTGCGAATATCGTGGGGCTGAGCTTCTGCGCACTTTCTTCAAGCTCTTGGTAGCCAAGGCGATCAATGCCAAAAATTTCACCATTAGGTATCAACAAAATAGCACTGACACAACTCTTGGCCAAATCAATGCCAATAACTTCATATTCGAGGTTTGTGTCGATCGTATTTACAAGTATCCTTTTAATTGACATGAGCTCATCTTTTTTAAAGACTTTCTTCCATTGATTTTGCCCTACGTCTAGTTGGGAACAAAGGGGTTCCATGTCATTAAGTAAACAGCCCATTAGTTTATTCGTAATAGAGGCCACAAAGAAAATTAACCCGATAGCTGTCAGCTCTCAGAAAGGAATTTTGTACGCTCCCGAAATCCGTCAAGTCGGTTTGGGAGTAGTCGAACAAATAATGCAGGCATTCAAGGAAATTCAGTAAATGCTTTATCTCATGGGACGTTTCCTAGGATGTCATTCTTAAAATGAACCCCTGTATCGCTCTTTCGTTTGACCTTGGAGGTCGAATATGAGGATGTCTACATTTCGTTTTAACCTACAAAAAGTTTCCGGCTTGACGGATGCTGACATAAGAAAGATTCTGAAGTTTCATTAAGGAGAAGTAACCGCGGTCGATAACCAGGACTGTCTCGTCAAGATCAAAGCCGTAGTTTTTCATTTGAGCCAGGATCGGCTTGTAGACCGACTTATCGGTTACCGAGCCTTCGTTTTCTTGGGTATAGCAGATGCCTCCGTTCAAAAAAACACTGCAGCCGCAAGGTTTATTGGCTTGGGTTCAGGATTATATCTGGGCCGCCCATAGGCCGCATCCTCGGTTGTCATAGAGAAGATGCTTATCGCTGTGGAGTCTAGCGCTATATACATTTTTATCTTCTCAAACCATTTCTGATATTTTTCTTTAGATCGGTCATATCGTAAACGGAAATAATTAATCATGTCCTCATGGTCGACTTGAGCAAGCACTTCATTGATGCGCTCAGAGCCCAGATGAGCGCTCACAGGAAGCCTGTTGTCGGGAAGGCAGTCTTCGTAGCGGTTGATACCTCCTCCCTGTCTAAAAGCTGATAGATAACCAACGTCAGAAGACTGGTTTCTAATTTTTTCAAAGGCTGGCTGCAGGTTTTGCAAAATTCGGTTCTTTGAGGCGAACTGCCAAAGGGCCTAGGTGGCGGCATAAGAAAGGTCCATGATACCTCGCGCTGTTCGAGCTAAATGCAGCTACGCCGCTTCGTACAGAAGTGGCCAATTCTTCAGGCTGTTTCAAGAATCCCATTTGGTTCAATATTAATCTGATTAATTATTACCAATCCGTCCTCAACCTTTAGAGGGCTTGCCACAAAGTATCTCGACAACTGCAACAGTTACAATAACTTTGCCAAAGAGAGTTTCATGGAATAATTAAGATACTGAAGGATGAAATTTTACTGTTGGGGCTGAGAAGGGGAGTTTTGTGCCAAATACCTCTAAACGATAGTCATTGCCGTGACCAAAAGATCAATACTTAATCTGAACAGAGCCAGGGAGAGCTTCTTTTGCGCAGGTGCCAAAGACAGGTGCTATCATCTTCGGTCGCCAAATTGAGTTTTATGTTTGAACCTGCTTAGCACTATGAAAAAAATAAAAAAAGCTCCATTAATTTCAGTTGTAATACCTTTCTATAATTCTCTCTCTTTTTTGTTGAGGGCGATAAGCTGTCTCAAAAAACAATCTTTATCTTCGTTCGAAGTGATCCTGGTCGATGACGGTTCTGATGAAGACCCCACTCCTTTTATTGTCAAGGAAATAGACATTGATGGACGATTTCATCTAATCCGGCAACCACATAAAAACGCCGGTGCTGCACGCAATTTGGGAATAAAACTTATCAAAGGAGAATATGTAATCTTTCTCGATGCAGACGATACATTTGATAAAAGACTTTTGGAGAAGATGTCTTTGTCTGCACAAAAATATAATTCAGATATCGTCCTGTGCGAGGCAAGTTGGAAAAATGATAAAACTCGTCATATTTTGCACGTTAATCATTTAAGTGACGATTTTTATAAAACAGAGGATTTATCTGATGATTTGTTTCAGATTACTTATTCTGCGCCTTGGAACAAACTAATCCGTACAGCTCTAGTAAAAAAAAAATCAATTACAGTTTTCAGAACTTCAGAATTCTAACGATATAACTTTCATCTATACGGCATTAGTCTTGGCCTCAACAATTAGTTGGGTCAAAGAACCTTTAATTGAATACAATTACCCAAATTCGGGAAGCATTCAGGCTGTAAAGGATCGGAACCCAGATAATATTGTGATTGCTTTAGATAAGCTATACAGTAATCTTGTTCACTTCAGAAAAATTGAGAAAGTTAAAAATAGCTTTTTGAGAGCCAGCTTAGAAAATATTGTCTTTAATCTTAAAACCTTAAGAGATACTAAAGCAAAAGTTCAGTTGCTAGAGGCGTGGCAGAAATCCTCTTGTTATGATTTGTGTCTTTCTCAGAGTAGGGACGATTTGCGTCCACAAACATTAAATCTCATTGAAAAAATAGAAGATCTCCGTTCGACTTTCGTAAGAAACAATAAAACAAACAAACAAGAAGTCATGAACGAAAAAACTACATTCACAATTATCATCCCTTTTTTTAATGATGAGAAATATATTCTATTTTCAATTAATTCTTTGAAAGCACAGACTTTTCTTGATTTCAAAGCCATCTTGGTCAATGATGGGAGCACTGATAAATCTCAAGAGATAATTGAAGAGGTAATATCTGGTGATAATAGATTTGTTGTAATAAAACAAAACAATCAAGGATCTTCATGCGCACGCAACGCTGGTATTCTTCTTGCAAATTCTGATTATGTTCTTTTTTTGGACTCTGACGATGCATTATGTCCAGAAGCTTTGCAATGTCTAGACAATGCCATCACAAAATACAATCATCCAGAAATAATTACTTTTGAAACAAAAGTATTGAATCTCTACTCGATTGACAATGAATTTGGAAGAAATAGGACTGAATTATTAGAAAAGCACTACCCTAGAAAGGGAGAATATAAGGGGGTTTTAAATGGGCCCGACTGCATGGTAGAAGCTGTTAGAATGCATGAGTTCAGAGCATCAGTCTGCTTGTCGCTTTACAAACTATCCTTTTTGAAAGAAAACAATATTAAGTTCATTCCAAATATTACCCATGAAGATAATCCCTTCACATTTGAAACTTTGTTTCGAGCAAAAACTGTCGTTCACCTCAATGAAAAACTCTATATTCGTACGGTGAGACCAAACTCTATTACGACAAAGAAGAGTTCAATTAAGAATGTTTGGGGCTATTTTATTGGATTCACGAAAACCCAAGCCTTACTGTCTGAAAATCTATTGAATGAAGAACAAGCTTACGCATTTCAGGCGGTTTCCTTTTCTTTGCTAGAGGCGGCAAGAAAACAATTTAAAAATCTATCCGACTATAGCCTTTTTTTGTCTTGTCTGCCAAAAGACAAACGATTAGCTTTTGACAAGTTCATTTACCTTAAGGAAAATAACGATATTCGAATTTCTCAAAAAGAACTTAAACTAATTCAAGTTAAAAGATTTGTCTTTCTTAAAGTCAGAAAATTTCTAAAAGCGTTTAAATTTGGCTAAATCGTTCGTGTTTAGGACTTGAGTTGGAATCAACCCAAAGGAATCTCGTGAAATGGCTCGTTGTTAACTCATCAGCCTGTTTAGATTTCGCGGGAATTTGAGGCTTAGAATAGTCGTTTCTTAATATACCCCCTAATCAACACATAGTCACAATCTCTTCGTTTGCTTGAACGGCAGGGGCTAAACGTTCATTTTCAGCATAATATAATGCTGACTTAGCTGTAACAATTTTGCTCTTATCATTAACTCATGGAAAATCCTATCTTTGTATTATTAGGAGCGGCTGGTTTCGTTGCCCCTCGTCATATAGAGGCGATTCACAGTGTGGGCGGCGAACTCTGCTGCGCATGCGATAAGTCAGATAGTGTTGGTGTGCTGGACCGTCGATTTCCTGATTGCCAATTTTTTCTCTCTGAGAACGAATTGGAAAACTATATAAAAGAGAGAAAGAAATCAAAAGCGCCGGATATTGATTACCTTTCGGTTTGTACCCCTAACTATCTCCATTTTTCTCATATTGTATTTGGGTTTAGTCACGGGATGAACGTGATTTGTGAGAAGCCCTTGGTTCTGACCTCCAATGAGTTATTCCGGCTGCAGGAACTTGAAAAGCAATTTGATAAAAAAGTCTTTTGTATCCTTCAGCTTCGTCTTCATCCTCAGATCCAAAAATTGAAAACAAGAGTGGAAGACTTATTTGCGGGTGATAAGCAGAGATCAAAGCTTCAGGTCTCTTTGAATTATGTGACGTCACGAGGGCCTTGGTACAAAAAGAGTTGGAAGTTTGACGAAAGCAAAAGCGGAGGAATTGCAAGCAATATCGGAATCCATTTTTTCGATATGCTGATTAGTTTGTTTGGTTATCCGACATCTTTTTCAATCAAGGAAAATGATCCGGAGTGTCTTAAAGGAACCTTGGATTGCCCTCTGGCGCAGATTGAATTTTGTTTAAGCATTAGACAGGAAGATTTGCCGCAGGAAGTAAGAAATTCCGACCAAAGATCCTGGAGACAAATGATGATTGACGGAGAGCCGTTTGATTTCACAAATGGTTTTACAGATCTCCATACAAAAAGTTATGAGGAAATTCTGGCTGGCAGAGGATTTGGACTTCAGGAAGCATTGCCGGCCGTCTCGCTTTGCGAGAGCATCCGAAGAACGAAAGGGTAAGGCACTAAGAAATGGGTAACGTCGTGCCTATATTTCGCCCTGAGGTTGTGAAAGGGGGTGTGCCGCCTGAACTTCAATCCGCTCTTTCTCGAGTCATTGCAGAGGGTAGGTTCATTAAAGGCTGTGAAGTGGCAGCCTTTGAAAAAGAGTTTTGTTTAGAACTTCAGACGCATTCCGTGATAACGACCGGGAACGGGACCGACGCTCTTCTTGCGTGCTTGATGGCACTGGGTCTTCGCGAAGGCGATGAGGTGATAACGCCGGCGTACGGATATCCCGCTGCTGTGGAAATGATGTGTTTGCTGGGTTTGAAGCCCGTTCTTGTGGATGTTAACTGGCAGACATTTAATATGGAAGCTGGTTTGCTGAAAGACGCCGTTTCTTCCAAGACGAAAGCAATTCTGCCCATTCATTTGTTTGGTCTGCCGGCACCGATGGACGACATCCTTCACTTTGCCGAACAACACGGGCTTCCTGTTATTGAAGATGCAGCCCAATGTTTAGGGGCCGAAGTGGAAATCGAAGGAACACGCAGAAAGGCAGGAACGGTTGGGAGGCTGGGCTGTACTTCATTTTTCCCCTCAAAAAATTTGGGTTGCTGGGGAGACGGCGGTGCGGTTTTTGTTAATTCGGATGATGAGAAACTTATACAAAAGATCCGGATGATTTTGAATCACGGACAACGCGATAAATACCTTCATGAAATTCTTGGTTTGAATTCGCGCTTGGACACCTTGCAGGCCGTCGTGTTGCGGCATGCTTTGAAGTATTTGAGAGATGGAAATGAAAAGCGCGTGGAAATCGCTAAACGTTATCAAGAGGAGTTAAGAGAGATTTCCCAGATTGAATTGCCACCTTTTCCTCATAATCCTCTTAACATTCCCAACGTTTTTACGATTAAGGTCAAACCGCAGCTCAGGCAACGGTTAAAGAGCTTTTTGTGGGAGAAAGGAATTTCCACGCAAATTTATTACCCTTTGGCGATGCACTGGCAAAAAGCTTATCAATCTCGCATACGCACTGGCTCTTCTCTTACCAATGCGGAGAAACTAACTCATTGTGTTTTGTCCTTGCCTCTCTTTCCTTCTATGGAGAAAACCGAGCAAGATCGTGTAATTCTCGCATTAAGTGAATTTTTCAGAAATCATGAATAAATATCAAGCTCATCCAACGGCGGTTATTGATGAAGGCGCTTTGATTGGAGAGGGGTGCACAATATGGCATTTTTGTCATATTTCCGGAGGCTCAAGTATTGGTAAAGGATGTACTTTGGGACAAAACGTTTATGTTGCGCCGAAAGTTAATATTGGGCAGCGCGTAAAAATTCAAAACAACGTATCCCTTTTTACCGGCGTAATTGTTGAAGATGATGTTTTTTTAGGCCCTTCATGTGTCTTTACGAATATCTTGACACCTAGAAGCGAAGTCAACAGAAAGGACCAATTTTTAAAAACCACGGTTAAAAAAGGAGCTTCTATCGGAGCAAATGCAGTCATTCTCTGCGGAAATGAAATTGGAAGATATGCAATGGTAGGAGCAGGTTCTGTCGTTACTAAATCGATCAAAGATTTTGAGTTGGTTGCCGGAAATCCTGCAGTTCATTTTGGTTGGGTAGGTCGGTATGGAGAGAAACTGCAGTTTGATTCAGACGGCTGGGCAGAATGTAAAAAGACTGGGTATCGTTATTTTCTTTCAGACGGCGAAGTAAAAGAGTACATAAGTTCTAAAGAAAAGTCAGTGAAGTAGTATGAATAAATTGACAAAATTAAAAATTGCAGTCCTAGGCTGCGGCTACGTCGGACTTCCCTTAATTATCGAATTGTCTAAGCATTTTTCCGTTCTAGGTTTTGACATCGACCAATCCCGAATCAAAGAATTGAAGAGTTTTATTGATAGAAATGGTGATTATTCAGCAAAGGAAGTGAGAGAGGCCGAGGTAGCGTTCAGTTTTGATAAACAAAAACTGAAGGGATTTGACGTGTTCATTGTGGCCGTCCCGACTCCTGTACTGAATGATCGGCCTGATTTGTCTTGTTTAATCGACGCTGCTCAAACGGTTTCTTCATCACTATCTTCGGGTAATTGTGTGATTTTTGAATCTACGGTGTCTCCTGGTTGTACTCGCAATGTTTGTTTACCAATTTTGGAAAAAGGATCGGGATTAAAGGCTGGTAAGGATTTTTTGTTGGCTTACTCTCCTGAGAGAATCAACCCCGGAGACCAAAGTCATGCCCTAAGTAAGGTTGCCAAGGTTGTTTCCGGTTTGGATGACAAAAGCCTTAGATTTGTAACTCGTTTGTACGAAAAGATCGTCCCGTCTATTCATGAGGCTGAATCGCTGGAGGTTGCGGAAGCTTCGAAGCTGCTCGAAAACATCCAAAGAGATGTCAATATCGCTCTTCTTAATGAACTTCAATTTTGTTTTGATAAGATGGGCATCTCAATGGATTCTGTTTTGAAATCAGCCTCTACAAAATGGAACTTCAGTAGATATCATCCCGGTTTAGTTGGGGGTCATTGCGTACCGGTTGATCCATATTACATGTTGGATGCTGCAAAACAGTTTGGAATTAATCTTCCCTTGATTGTTCAGGCAAGGAAGACAAATGAAGAGGTAGTCATCAAATTTTACAGGAAGATCCTAAGAAATTTGAAGTTCCCTTACACCTCTAGCTGTGTGCTAATTAATGGCTTGTCTTTTAAGCCGCACGTACCAGATTTAAGAAATTCTCAGGTGCCCTATTTAAAGAGGATGTTGGAACAAAATGGCATAAAAGTTGACATATATGCCCCGAACGTAAAAACAGATGTAGCAAAGAAGAGTTTTGGAATAGATTTGTTGGAAAAGAAACCTCTACCCGACAACTATCACTTAATAGTCTCTCCTTATGATTTGTCAATTAAGAAGGGTAGAGGCATTTTAGATTGTGCCTCAGTTACCGAGGCTGTTGATGATGGAGGAGACGCAGCTGCGGGGGGGGGGTAATAATGATTTTGGTAAGCTTTGATGGCCGTCGTCTTTTCGCAGGTAATCAAGATATGCCTGGGATACGATCTTTTGCAAAAAGGGCTTTATATTCTTCAAATCGTTTTAAGAGATTTTGTTCTGTCTCTATGGGCATTCTTTTATGAATGGGATAGGAGTCGGCCGCTATATTCTGTAAATAAGAGTAGTGGTACTTGTCTAATGCTTCTACTAGCATTGCAACTTCATTTTCATAAACTCGTTGGGCTACAGCGTGAAAAGTGTCAGTTTTATAGATATTGATCAGTCTTCCTCAATAATTTTGCCGGCGTCAATTCCATTACCCACTAAATGTGGGGTGACGCCAATAGGTTGCTTTTCGATAATTGCCCATTTGAGCGCGTCTAAACCTCTGCAATTTGGAATATAGCCGGGCAGAACTTTTCATAACTTCTTGCGTTTACGCTAGAACTATTTTTTAACGTCTTTATTTTCTCTGGAAAAACTTTAGCTTTCTTTTGCCGTACCTGGATGTAGTTTGAGGCCGATTCTGGGGATCAACACATAATGATCTTGATCAAGGACGGCGCCGTGTAAGTAAGTCTTTGAAAATTGCCCACGCTCGATAATTATCTGCCCACGCCATCGTATTTCTCAGCTGTAATACGTAAAAGCTGTTTTCGGATTGTGCGAATGCTCTGGAAGTACTTCTGACGGACTTTGCCTAAGGCCTTCTTACGCAGGTCATCAAGTGCGGGCATCGCAACGGCTGCGATAATCAGTCCGAGCCAGTTGCAGTAAAAGTTTTCCGAGCTTATTGAAGTGTTAACCAGAACGGCATTGAACTCAAGGCCGTATCGGAAGAACTCATCTATAACGTTTGTTCCAACTTGGAATTGCATCGCAATTTAGAGATAATCTAAGGGTAATCCATTTATATATTCCGTTAACTCACTTTATTTTTTCGGTTTAATTTTCAATGAGCTTGTTATTAACAAATACATTAGTTCCTCAGCTAGCGGGGCTAATTGAAAACATGATTCTGGACGGTACGTTTAAGGTCGGAAGTAGGTTAAAAGAGGCAGATTTAGAAGAGAAATTTGGGACAAGTCGGACGCCTTTAAGGGAAGCCCTTCGCCTTTTGGAATCTCAGGGTTTGATTGAAACGATTCCTAGAAAAGGAAGTTTTGTCAAAAAAATTGATATCCGAGAGATATCCGACATTAGCGAAATCAGAATTACTCTGGAAACACTGGCAGTAAAGCTTGCCCATCAAAGAATGACTTCAGCAGGGTTGAAAAAATTAAAAAAAGAATTGGAGGGGATGGAAGAAGCGCTTCAGGCTCAAAATGCTAAGGATTTCATGGAGAAGCACGAAAAATACCACTCTACTCTAATTTCTTTAACTGGTAACTCTTGGCTTGAGAAAGAACTTTATAACCTAAGGAAGATTATGCAGTGGCATCGGTTCTATTATCAATACCATGCTGCCAATTTTGAATATTCATTAAAGAGTCACCAAGAGCAATTCAAATTGTTATCTGACCCAGATTCAGATGATGAAATCTTATGCCGGATAGATGCGGAAACAACACGTAGGGGTTGTGAACTTCTACTAGAACATATCAAAAAAACAGAACAGTCTTTACCCGAGAAAGACTGTTCTGGCTGAATAGAGTTTAGTTAGTGGAGGGAAAGAGCATGCATAAATTCGTAAAGATTCCTTGTATTGGTTTCTTCAAGGCTTCTGATCTTGTTTTGCAGTTCACGGATGGTTTCAACGGGAAGATCAGGCAGTAAGGTTTCTGCTTTGGAAAACAGATCATCCCAAGTTAGGGGCGTTTCTGGTTCTCCTAGAGGATCCGCGATGAAAGCCGAAAGGATTTCTCCGGACTCCAAAGTTAGCGTTACACGACTTTGTTCATGAAAGGGGTGGATAGCTTGAATATCCGCAGAAACTGATATCTTGCATTTTCTTAGCAGGCTTTGTTTCAAGGGGTTTGTGATACTTTCTTCCGTGAAACTTCTGTCTGAGACATCGCCATCGATTATTGCAGAGCACACTGTGAATGGCAGGCTGAATTTTGCATCTTTTATTGTGGAGACAGTATTGTTGCCGACAACGTCAAATGCAGCTTGGTAAGTTTCAATCTGAATCTCTTTGATCTTTTTGAGAGATTTGTCAGCTAACTGTTTATGAAGGGTCAGCCCTGCATCAATCCCTCCATGGGTGTGACGGCAACACGGGTAGGGTTTGAAGGAGACTGTATCGCTTCTCCATACTAAGCCAAAGTCTTCAAATAGTCCTTTGTCAAAATCCTCTTCATGGAAACCTCTAAAGAGTCCTTGTTTACCTTCCAGGATTTTGTCTGCTCCTGTGAAATTTTGCTTTGCCAATTGGCAAACCATCAGTGCATCTGCGACTCCATGACCTACATGGAGGATTTTACTTTGGGCCCGCGTAGCATTGAACTCCCAAAGGCCTGAGCATAACGTACCGGCGTTTCCAAAAGCGTGACCTAATTGAATTCTGTTGAGATTAAAAAGTTTCCCAGCAGCAATTACAGCTCCCAGGGGGCCCGTGGTGCCGGTGGTATGCCAAAGAGCATAATGTGGTAGACCAAGGGCGGTACCCACTCGAAGCATTATTTCATACCCTGCAATGCAAGCTGTGAGGAGCTCCTTTCCTGTAGAAGGGTATAAATAACCTGACAGCAACGCTGGAGTTATTATCATGACGCCAGGGTGGGAGAGGCCGGTTCTGTCCGAATCGTCCATTTCCAAAGCATGCCCTGAAGCACCATTCAACAGAGCAGCATAATGAAGAGATGTGGGTTCTTTCAATTGAAGCGGTTTTACTCCATTCTCAACGTTATTGAGAGAACATAGATACTTGAAAGCTTCAACATCTTTTGTCTTAGAACCCGCCACAGCGCAGCAAATGAGGTCAAAGATGTACTTTTTCATCTGTTCGCGCGTGTTCGGCGCTGTGTCGTCATACTTCAAGTTAAAAGCAAAATCCAAACACGCCTTGGTAATATCGCTCATTTATTATCCTTTAATTACGTTGTCGATTGCCTTCTGCGTTAAACCGAGATAGTTGGCAGGATTCAAAATATCAAGTATTTCTTGTTCCGTGAGGTACTCACGAAGTTCGGGCATTTCCTTGACATATTGCTCGTATGGAATCTTTTTCTCGAAGGATTCCATGGCTATTTTGTGAACTATCCTCATAGCCGTATCTTTCTTGCCGGTCTTAATAGAAAGAAGCAAAGCTAAGGGTTCGGCCATTAGCAATCCTTCATCCTTGTCTAGGTTTTCCTTCATTTTATCTTCATGGACTTTAAGCCCTTTGAACACGGTCAACATCTCTTTCAGCATGCTGTCCATTAAGATTGCCGTTTCCGGCATTCTGACATCTTCGACGAAGAAGGGTGTGTCATCCCGAAGATCCCGATGGAATATTTCACCTTGAGCGGTTGCGTTGGAACGAATTAATGTCGCCAAACCTTTAATGTTTTCGCACAAAACCGGATTTCTCTTCTGCGGCATTGTGCTGGAACAAATCTGATGTTCTGTATCAAACGGTTCCTCTAACTGCATAACTTCATTTCTTTGATTGAAGACAATATCATCCGCAATCTTTTCGCAAGTATTGGCAATTAAAGCGCAAAGATACATATACTCGGAGAACCTTTCATTTCGCGGTTGGACGGAAATGGGAGGAACAGTTAAACCGAATCGCTCTAAAACCTTTACTTGCATATCCCAACTCTTTTTTCCGAACAAAAGGTTGTAAGACGCAAAGTTACCGGCAGCTCCGGAAACAGTTCCAGTGCAGATTCGAGGCATTGCCTGATTGATTCTTTCGATATGTTCTTTAAAGGCCTGTATCCAAGTAGCTACTACGAAGCCGAAAGTTACGGGAATGGCGTGCTGTCCGTGAGTAATACCGGCCATTAATGTATTGCGGTGTTTTTCGGCGATCGGGATGAGAGTGGCAACGATATTGACTAAGTCTTTTCTGTAGCTATCCAGAGACTTTTTGATCCGATAGGCCAAAGTACTGTCGAGAACGTCTTGGGAAGTGGCGCCGTAATGAATAAATTCGCCGGCTTCGTTGTCGCAGATGGCTTTGTAAGCTCTAATGAGTGCAACGGTGTTTAGATTAGTCGTCCCAAAAATTTCAGCAATTTTATCGGTTCCGATTAAATCAATATTGCCTTTCTTTGTGATTTCATCAGCGACTTTCTGTGGGATCATTCCGAGCTCTGCCTGAGCTTGCGCAAGATAAACCTCAAAATTGACCCATTGTTGCAAGATTCCTCTTTCGCTCCAGAGGTCTCTCATTTCCTGACTACCAAACCCATTTTCGTACATTTCATAGTCAAAAAAGTGCATTCTGTTTTTCATTCTACTTTCCTTGTGTTGAAGTTAATGACGAAGTTATTAAGATGCTTACCAAAGGCCTATGACTTTCCACCAAATGGTTCCAAATACGAGGACGATTGACAGATGCAGCCAAGACATCACGAATCCGATCTTCCACCATTCAGAGTTAGTGAAATATCCGGCATTAAAATAGATGGGAGCAAAGCCACAGGTATATTGGGTTAAACAGGCAGGAGTATTGGCGATGAAGGCCAGCATAAGAATAGACAGGAGAGGTGGGCAGCCTGCGCCTAACATAACGGTAAGGCAGGCTCCGTAAAGCGCAACCATATGGGCGGTAGAACTGGCAAAAGCGTATTGGGTGTAATTGAAAAATACTGCGATTGCTAAAGCAACAATCCACCATTCGGCACCTACGAATATACTCCCGAGCCCATTGCCGAGCCAAACCATGAATCCTTTTTCTGTCAGCGCACCGGCCATGCAGACTAATACACCCATCCAAATCAAAGTATCCCATGCCCCCTTTTCGCCGAGAACATCATCCCAAGTGAGGATTTGGAAGTACAGCATGGCACAAACCGCAATGAAGGCAACAAGAGTGGACCCAATTCCCGTGTAATCGCCAAGCATCCAAAGCGCTATGGAGAGGATGAAGATTGCGCAAAGAATAATCTCTTTTGCTGAGATTGGCCCCAATGCATCCAGCATTCTTTGAGCTTCTCTCTTTGCCTCAGGAGTTTTTTTCAAAGTCGGAGGGACTACGTAATAAGTAGCAAGAGGAACTAACGCGATAGAAGCTAATCCTGGGAGTAAAGCTGCTAAGGCCCAGCCTCCCCATGTCATCTCTAAATTAGCCAGATCTTTTGCATACTGCATCACGAGTACGTTACCGGCCATGGCTGTCATAAAAAGATATGAAATAAAGGCTTCGGATTGGAAATATGATTGAATCAAAAATCTGCCAGCCCTGTCGGGATTTTTATCTGGCTCACTGTCCAAGGCCTTACACATACTTCTCACAATCGGATAAATCACGCCGCCGGCTCTGGCGGTACCTGACGGTATGCCAGCGGCTAAAATCGAACCACTGATTGTCAAGCCATAAGCAACTTTCAAAGTACTGTCACCGATAAGACTCAAAATTTTTAAAGAAAGTCTTTCTCCTAATCCGGTTTTCAAGAAGGCTCGAGAGAACATAAAGGCCATAACAATCAACCAAAGGAGACTGTTAGAAAAACCTGCTAGGGCTACTTTGAGAGGAAGAACCTTAAAGAGAATTGCAGCAGTAATTCCGAAAATTGCTACATAACCAATTGGTAGGGGAATAAAAATAAAACCTGCGATCGTCGCAACCATAACAGCTAACACATGCCAAGCTTCGGGGGTTACGCCTTGAGGGATTGGTAAAAACCATAGGACTAGACCTATGGCTATTGTTAAGAGAAAACCGAGATTTTTTTTCATATCGACTCCGATGGGAAAGAGCAATATTGGTTTAATATTGCATATTGTATACAATATGCAAAAATTGCAAAAAAGTCAATAAATTTGTAAAAAAACTTTTTTTGTCTCAATTTGCAAGGAGCGATCAAACTTCTACACTTAAGAAGAAAGGCAGTGGAGTCCATTTACAATGGCCTGCAGTCTTATTGCTGGATCGGAAAACATATTTGAAGCGTCAACAAATGGGGTGAAGCTTGGAAGAGTTGCTTCAGCAGCTTCATCTCCGGGCTCTCTAGCTGATTAAAAACCAGTGGTACTTACAGTTGGATATTATCTACTCAAAAATCCGATCTAGAACATGATTCTCTATTGGATGGGTTAACTGTTTGGGTATAGAGGAAAAAAGACGATAGGATGACTGTTGGAGAAAAGGATGACATCTTCAAGAAATGCGGAATATTAGGTTAACTACCCTCCCAACTTAACGAATTGGCTTAAATCTTTCAACAAATTGGGAAATGTAGCCCATCGGAAGCGCCACCGAACTTTCTCAGATCGTTGAGAAAGTGAGTCAATGGAGGGGGAACCTGTATTTTGAAACACAGCAGTTATAAAACTATTAAGTTTTACAGGCCCGATAAAATGAATTTAAATGGTTAAGATGCCGGCTTTTTTCAAGATTAGGTTGTTTTCGTGATTGTCACAGAAGACAAGGTCGGTAAATATTGCCTTAACTACGTTCTCAATACCTCGAGATTGTTCGATGCGAAGCGGCTAGTCATCAAAGCTAAAGTCGCGAGCCTACGAAATCATCTTTTTTGATTGTGGAAAATACTTATTTCACAGCTTTCAGACTGTCTACCCGTCGCTATTGTGCGGAATAGGCAGTTTGTTTCTCGGGTTTGATCAAAAGAATAAGAGACAACAAAATCAGCACAATTCCGGAGAGGGTTGTGAGAGTGCACGGTTCGTGCAAAAGGGTTATTCCCCATAAAGCTGCTCCGAGCGGTTCGGCCATGCCTAAGGTGGAAGCAACGGCAGCAGGAGTGGTCTTTGTACCTCCAAAAAACAGCGCAAACGCCATGGAAGCGGTCACAAGGCCTAGCCCAAGACAAACCAAAATACCTCTGGATGTGAAGGCCCAAGTTAACTCATTGAAGAATAACGATGGAAGATTGAAAAGGGCGACAAGCGCCATAACAATCATCATGCACACTTCGGAAGAAGAGCCTTTCATAGCCTCTTTTGCAAAAACAATTTCCAATGCATAGGCAAGCCCTGCCAACAAGGGAAGGAAGGTATAGAGAATATTTACTTGCCCCGAAAAGTTCTGAAGATTTAACAGGATTATTCCGACGACGGCGATTGTTGTAGCGATGAACCAAACACTGCGGGGAGATTTATTAAAAACAGTTTTTTCTATGATCGCCGTCCAAATAGGTGTAGAGCCTATGGCAACCACGGTTCCGACCGCAACGCCTGTTTTCAGGACCGAGGAGAAGAAAAGCAGTTGAAAGGAAAGTAAGCTCACGGCCATGAGAACGAGATATTTCCACCTCAAACTGCCGAAAGAAACACTGAATTTTCCTGATAAAAGGCACCAAAATAGTAATCCCGCCGCGCCGATTAACATCCTCGCTTCGGTGATGGTAAAGGGCGTCGCACCACTAGGTGCAAATTGCTGAAAGGTTCCGGAAAAACTAAAACAAACCGAACCGAGAAGAATTAAGAGCGAGCCTTTGTTGATCATAACAATCAAAATAATTTCGTACGAACAACATTGTTATTGGGAATACAGCGCGGTCGAACAAAAAACACTTCAGCTCATGTTAATCATGAGCAAAACTCAGGATTTATCTTTCTTCGGCTCTTTTACCTGTCATATCAACCATCACACCGCTTGTAGGATCAAGAACAAAAATATCCTGTTTCAACCACGGGGCAATTTTTATTAATTCCGGGGCAACTGATTCTTTGAGAATGGAACAGGCCAACTGTGTGAATTCCTGCATCAAAGCCGAAGGTTCATTTTGACGAGTGAGCACATAAACTTTTCTGACCAGCAGAGGTTCGGGCATTGGTAAATACAAAATTTCATTCATCAGCCCTTTGTTTTGGAGGATCGTAGACGCCCTTGAAACTGTCTCTTATACACATCTGACGCTGCCGACGAATAGCCT
>OWIT01000711.1_pt1 | contig 16886 bp, 19 predicted proteins | sample 1732681 | NCBI WGS metagenome assembly OWIT01 (sample SAMN05065741, study PRJEB22554) | human gut metagenome | biome: ENVO:2100002; feature: ENVO:00000062; material: ENVO:00002003 | host: Homo sapiens | place: USA | reverse complement strand
TCTACACAAGGCTATTCGTCGGCAGCGTCAGATGTGTATAAGAGACAGCATATAAATATGCTGCAAGGAATTATTAATAGAATGGCAAACAATAGTGCAAACTGTAAAACTTGGGCAATAACAATAATCTCTGCAATTCTTGTTTTATATGCCGATGATAAAATAAATCAAGAAGAGCTTTGGATATGTTACATTCCAATATGTTTGTTTTTCTTTTTAGATTGTTTTTATCTTGGATTAGAACGTCAAATAATCAAAAAGCAGTCGGTATTTATTACCCAAATAAATAATGGAGATGATGTCTCAAATGATATATTTTCAGTAAAACCTATTTCCTGTAGAAATTTATGCGAAAGAATAGAGCATTCTTTCAACGCATTTTTCAGGCAATTGTGGAATACGATAGGTGCAATATTTTCATTTTCAACACTACCCTTTTATGGTTCAATAATTATATTCATTTATTTCTTGGGTAAATGAAAAATGGGACGAACGAAACGAAAATACACTCATGAATTGATATTATTCAAAAAACAATTTAAAAAGCCACTTGAAAATATATCAGCCATAATGCCTATTGGCTTTGGTGATGAGTTGTTTTTTTCTGAGTTTAAAAAATGCTACACTTTATGGGATGACATTTGCAACAAGTATCAGGAATATAAACGAATGGATGAAGGATTGTTACGTAAAGGCTTTCCTAAAAGATATTTCTTTCCATCACCTAAAAATTTTCTGCGCCAATTAGCAATACATAAAATCAAGGCACTCCAACACCAACATGCTGTAGGTAATTGTTTGAATACCGAGGAACGAGATAGGATAAGACAAGTTCTTATCGCAGAGTGTAAAGCAAAGATTAGCAAACGCAATATAAAAAAAGAGGAAAATCTTCTATTAACTCAAATAGTAAAACCAAATTATACTAATTTTTTTATTGCATCTTATTTTGACAGTAAACGAAATACACCATCAGATGTAAACCGCAGATATGCTGTTTTAAAAGAAGTATCTCTATATAAATGCCCTGAAACAATTAGGTTTCTTCACAAAGTGAACGCATCTGAAAGAAATTATACTTTACGACATTATGCTTTTACTGTATTACAAAAATTTGGTATTCCAGAAGTTAGATTTAGAAAAAACAGGAAAGGCAAAAGAAGGCAAGGTGATACTGAAATGCCTGATGAGATAAATACACCTAAGGAACTACTCATGCAAATTTATAATTCCCAACTTGAACAAATGAAATCATTTGATGTATTTCTTTCTCATAGCTCTTTGGATAAAGAAGAACTATTGAAACTAAAATTTATTCTTAATTGCAGTAATTTCAATGTATATGTTGATTGGGTAAATGATAGAGATGCTTTAAAAAGAGAACTAACAAATGTTGATACAGCTAAAGTAATTATAGAAAGATTGAAATCATCTAAGTCATTAATGTATATCCACACAGAATCGAGCCTATCTTCAAAGTGGACACCTTGGGAATTAGGTTATTTCCATGCATTAGGAAAAAAGATTTGTATATATGCACCTAACGACATGGTAGAAAAACCTCCATATTTAGATATTTATCCAAGAGTTGTTTTAAACGACAACCAATTCACTGTTATTGAACAGGACAAAGAAATCAGCATTCTTAACTGGCTTAAAGAATAATTGAGTTAGAGTTTAGTTCCAATAACTAAACAGAAAATCCACCGATACTACTGCCGGTGGATTTTCTGTTTTTATTCATTCTTCCTCTTCCTTGTCCGAATCATTCTGAAACGAGAAATTCAAATCAAACCTCTGCCCGAAATTGTCATACACATACACGTCTATCTGTTGCTGGTCGGTACATTCCGAAGTATAGTACAGCCGGAACGTTTCTTTTTTCAGCGGATAGAAATCATTGGGAGCGAACACCGTCCCGTCGTCCATCCGCAAACTGCCTTTCCCATCGGGCTGGAAGAAAGAAATATAAAACTCCGTTTCCTTATAGTCGCCCGACTTATGCAGTTGCAGGCGTATTTCCGCTGTTTCACCCTGTTTGATACGTTTCTGCACAGGCATGGTCGTCAGTGAAAAATCGTAGGCTTGCAGCACTTCGATTTTATCATCGCAGGAGGTAAAGAGCAATCCGGTCAATACCACCGCCAGTATGGTTATAATTTTTAATTTCATGGTTGTACTAATTGATAATGAATTTTATTCCGGCTCCGAATGTGAAATGAAAGTCTCCGATGGAACTGCCCCACAGTGCCCGTTCCCGTGCGTTCAACAGCAACACCACCTTGTCCGAGAGATATGTTTCCAATTCCAGCGTTACCGCCCCGCCATAGATGAAAGCATCCTTGCTTTGAAGCGTCGCCCCGTCCGGCAGCAGTTTGTCACCCCACCGGCTTGTTTCATATCCGGCAAGAGCCGAGCCGCCGATAGAAAGAAAGAAGGTCTTGGAAGCATCCGACAAAAATTTCAGATAGTAACCGCCTTCAGCGGTAAATTGCGCTTTGGGAATATTCCACTCCTTATACCTGTATTGCTTGCTCAGATACTCCGCACCGAATACCCAGCGGTTCCCGTTTTTGGTGTAGGTCGAAAGCCCCACACCGACATAATAGTTAGTCGGCTTTTCGATGCCATCTACAAAACCTCCTTTGAACTCCACTCCCCGCATACCCGGCAGGTAGCGTTGGGCGTTTGCCTGCCCCACAAGGGCAAGCAACGCTACAACTACAAATAGATACTTCTTCATCTTATTTCACTTTCAGTTCGTTAATAACCTTCGCACGCACAATATCCTCGTTCTCAATCACGAACGATTGGTGTCTGCCCCCGCTTTTCTCGTGAAGTTCCACAACCACCTGCTTGTCTTCGGGAATGGTGAACTTCTCCATCGTGAAGATGGTGCGCTCGTCTTTGTTGCCTGCTATGCGGGTGGCATAGTTGTAAGCACGTAGTGGAAAAATCACCTGTTCCTGAATGGCGGTACGCTTGGCTACTTTCTTGTCCACAATCTTAAACGTGATGAAATCCACGTCAAACGGCACGTTGGACGAGTTCTTTATCTGTGTATGGAAATACAACAGCCCGTTGTGCGTGTACATGCCACGAAGCAAATACTGGATACCAAAAGACTTGCTGCCGATATGCTTGATTTCGCGCTTGTTGTTCTTATGAATGGACTTCATAATCAGGTGTACCAGCTTCGGGGATTCACAGCCCAACTCTTGCAGGTACACGTCCAGCGCATTGTTCGGGCGGTTCACCGTACTGCCGTCGTGAATGAAATCTTTCATCTCGATGTTGAGCAACAGCGGCTCATCGGCGTACTTCACGTTAAAGGTATAAAACGATCCGCTTTCGGTAATCACCGAAAAATTGGTTTCCGTGCGGAAGTTTTTCACCGTAGCCTTGACACGGATCACGTTTTCCGCACCGTCCGCCTTGCCTGCAATCAGGTTGGGAGAGCCCAAATCCACATAGCGCACTGCCGACGGGAAAATCACGTGTACCGTCTTGTCATATGTCACTTCCAGACCATACGGCGGTATCATACGGTCAAAGGTCAGTTTCTTGGTCAGCCCGTTATAATCGTCCCCCGACATTTCCTGCGGATAAGTGTCCGCTTGGAAAGTTACGGCTTCCGTTTCCGACTGTTCTGCATTTTGTGCGTTCGCACCCATTACGCCCAGCGTCAGGGCGATAGCTAAAAATACTTTTTTCATTTTACTTTGGATTTTAGTGGTGGGGAACATTCCCCGTTGATTGATAAATAATTCGTTTTTATTGTTTCTTTTGGTACAGCATCAAATTATATCCGGCTTTCAGATGCACCTTTATCGTGCGCATCTTCTTGGCGATATATTGGGAAGTACCCTGTATCGCCCCCTTACCCAAATCGGTCAGCAGTTGGTCGCCCGCGCTCTGCTGGTTCAGGTTGATGGTCGTTCCGAGGTTGCCGCCCAGATTGGCGGCTATCTCACGGATGGCGTCTATCTCCATCGAACCCGGAATAAAGATGCCTTCCTGCCCGTCCGAATCCATCACCGTCAGTTCTACCGGAATAATCAGCCCCCTGTATTCCAACGACGTGATGGAGATACCCAGCCGTTCACCCTGTATCTTGCCCATACCCGTAACAATGGCGTTCTTAGGAACGACCGTTTCTCCGGCACGCATCGGCTCCAACAGACGGAGGCGTACCGCCTGCCCGTCCGTGATGGTCTGGTTATCGTGGATGCATGCCTTTATCGTGTTCTTTTCCGTTTCACCTGCCGTACCGACTGCCGTGAGGAAACCGAGGTTACGGGGTTGCGCATATTCGGCAATGAATGTTGTATCGCTCATTGGCTGCGCCAATCCCGATACCACCCGTTGCCGCACCTGTCCGACGGGGTTCATTTGCGCCTTTCCGTTTTTATACGTTTCGGTCGGCTGGGTGTCAGTCACGGCAGGAGAAACACCCGGTTGTCCGGTGAACGGCTGTCCCTGATTCTGCGGCATATACTTCGCCGCCAACTGATAGGACTTTTCCAGCAACGCCAACTGCTCGTCTGCCGTCTCTTTTTCCGTTTGACGGTTGTATGCCATCTCCCGAAGCTCTTCCAGTTCCTTGCGCATCTCTTCCTTTTCCGGGTCTTCCTTCGGTTGCTCGTAGAAATTGCCGAGTGTGCGGTTCATATCCCGGTAGGCATTGGCAGAGGCGTAGATGGTTTCCTTCGGTCGGGTGCTTCCGCCACCGCCCAAGCCGCTTTTCGGTTCCGCTTCCGGTTCATCGTACAGGTCATCGCCCTGCGCCTCGCTCTCTCCCGGACCGAACATCGAAGCCAAATCCTGCATCTGTTCCCGCCGTTCCGTTTGTTTGCGGTTAAACTGCTCCTGCTCGTAAACAGCCAGTTTGTCGTCCGCCAGCTTGCCCGCCGTCGGTGCGGGGACATCGGTATTGAAACCGGACTGTCCTTTTTCCTGCTCCTTTTCAGCACCGGACGGTGCGAATATCAGCCACATCGCCACTGAGAAAATGAGTGCCATAAGTGGATAGACAATCATTTTCTTCTGTTTCTGCCGTTGCTCTTGGGTCAGTTCCTTTTTGGGCTTATCCGGCTCTTTAGGCGGTTTTGCCTCACTCTTGTTCTCTTGAATCTGTTCCATTATCGTAATAATTTAATTGGTTGATACTGTCTTTCTTTTGCAGTTCGAGCATTCGGATATGCTCAATTTCTATCCTTTGTCCCTCGTTCTTTCCGATGTCATATATCGCCGAGACGAAGATGTACACCGAGGCGATACCGAAGAACAGGAACATCGTCAGCAGCACTGCCAGCCGCTTTCCGGGAGTGATACGCCCGCACAGGCGGCGGAGCCTGTCGTCCGCCCAATCCTGTATTTTGGTTATGAATCTGCCTATCATCGTTTCTGTACCTTTATATCCCTGTTCTCAATAATCTCAAAGGCTTCGATGATAAAACCGTGCGGGTTATTATCACTCCTTACGGAGTTCAAAAGATTACACCTTGTGATAAGGCTTCGCTCCGTCACGTTGCTTTCACGGATAATCATCTGCCGTGCGTAGGTGCTGACCTTATAAGGATAGGTGTCAAAATTGCACTGCACGCTGTCCACCTGCACCGCCTGATTGATATTTCCCGAAATGATGCGGTTGTAATACCCTTTTTCGGCAAAGTCGGTGTAGTAGTTGAAAGCACTCTTATCTGCCAAGAGCAACGCACGCTTGATATTTCCTTCAATCGCACTTTTATCAGGCGACAAGGTGAAGAAGAGTTCGTGAAAACGCTTCACGTGTTCCCGTGCCTCTACCGGTCTGTTCTGCGACAAGTCCTGCGAGAGGGCGAGCATCAGGGATTTGCCACCGTCCAGCACATATATCTTTTGTCGCTGCGCTTCGGCAAAGCTGTAGGAACTCCATACGGAGTAGCCCACGATTGCCAGGCAGACCACCAGAAAGACGATACCGAACAATCTGATTTGTCGGAAACTCGTTTCGATATTCTTTAATGACTTAAATTCCATTGTTTTACTTTTTTTATTTGATTATCTGTACTTTTTTATCATCCGTCCGGCTGCCCCCGCCACCTTTTTGGCTCCGTTGACTGCACCACGTCCCACACTGCCTGACACGTTTCCGGCGGCATGTCCCGCACGTCCGGCAAGATTACCCGCCACCGCTCCGGCAGCAGCTCCCGCCATGCCACCCGCACGCCCGGCAATCATGTTGATGGGACGGGATGCACCGCCAATACCACCGGCTTGTATAATCCAGCTCGATACCGTCGGAATGGTGAAATAACCGAGTATTCCGATAATCATAAACACGATGTAAACCCCGTTGCTGGAATCAATCGAAAAGTTCGGATTGTTCTGTAACTCCGAGATGTCGTTTTCGAGCATCAACACCTGTATCTTGGCAAGCACGCTGCTGAACAAATCCGACACGGGCAACCACAGGTAAATCTGTATGTAGCGGCACATCCATTGGGAGAGCGTCGATTGGAACCCGTCCCAGACCGATATGCCGAAGGCTATCGGGCCCAAGATGGCAAGCACGATCAAGAAGAACGTGCGGAGCGTGTCGATGAGCAGGGCAGCGGCGGCAAAAAGGAGTTCCAATACCTCCCGCATGAAATCCCGCACGTTTTTCTTCAGGTTGTACATGCTCCTTTCAATATACATACCGCCCATCGTGGCAATATCCTTGGCTCCCCATCCGAGTTCGTCAATCTGTTTGTCGAACTCCTCGTTGGACACGAGATAGGCTGTTTCGGGATTGCGCATCATGGATTCATATTCCAGCTTGTCTTTCAGCTCACGGTACTTGTTCATGTCCATAGTCTGTGTTTCAAGCATCTGGTGCGTGCCCCTTACGACGGGACTCATGATCGTGTTCAACGTTCCGAGTACCAGCGTGGGAAAGAACATGATACAAATACCGATGGCGAACGGTCGGAGCAGCGGGTACACGTCGATGGGTTCCGCCCGTGCGAGCGACTGCCACACCCGCACCGCCACATAAACCAACGCCCCCAATCCGGCTATCCCCTTTGCCACCCCTGCCATGTTGGAACAGAGAGGCATCATCTCCTGATAGAGATTCCTTAGTATCTCATGCAGGTTACTGAAATCAACGGCTAACAACATCATGGCTTACCAGTATCTGTCGTTAGCATCCCCGTACAGAGCCAGCACACGGTCGGTGTCTCCCGCCTTCTTCGCACGCAGGTAACTTACCGCAATGTTCTTGTTGGTATAGTAAGTCACCAGATTGCGGTATCGCTTCACCGAGTTGTAGCACCTGTCCACCACGTCCATACGCTCCTTGTCGCTGAGCGAGAGCGTAGTGATGTTCACCACCTCCTTCATCTCCTGAAGCACGCCGTTGCTCTCTTCCAAGAGCTTCGTATAGCCGAAGGCGATGGCTCCGAGTTCTTCCACCGAGTAGTGCGGGTCATTCATCATCTTTTGAAAACTGTTCACATAGACGTCCGAAATGTCGCCTATCATCAAAATGGTCTGCTGCACTTTCCTCGCATCCTTAACCAGATTATTCACAGCCTTCAAAGCGTCGTAATATTTTTTACCCTGCTCGTAAATCTTTACCGTCTCCTGAAAACTCTTCAGCATATTCTGGGCGGTGGAAGAGGTCTGGATAATCTGTTTGGTCGTATTGACTATCCCCTGCGCCAAATTTGTCGGGTCGGTCACCACCCATTGGGCACTTGCCCTACCTGCAAAGAGCAGGCACAGGCAGAAAAGCATCGTTATTCTTATTTTCATTCTTATACGTTACATTATTAAATGGTTACTACTGTTTTTCACTTGCCCTTGTGTAATCCCCGTTCGGTGAAAAGGTCAGCACGTCCGTTTCCTCGTTGTAGGCAATGTCAATCCGGTAGCCCGTATTGATAAAGAGGTTGCCGCTTTCCTGAACGATAAGAAAGGTTTGCGGTTTCAGCTTGCGGCTGACGCCCGACTTCTTGAAAACGGTCACTTTGTACTGCTCTCCTTCCTTGAATACCAGCACGTCGGGCTTTCTGCCCACGCTGACCCAATTACCACAGAGTTTGTCCAAATCCTGCTCTTTCGCTTCACCGCACGCAGTCAGCAGCAGGGAAGACAAGGCAAGGGCATAGCCTGCCAGCTCGATAAGCCGGCTTTTTGAAATGATTGTCATGTCAGTTGATTTTTAAGTTTAAAATTATCGGCTGTGCGCACCGCACCGTTTTTTGTCGGCAAGTTGTTTGATTGCCAGTTCAATGCTGCCGAGTTTTTCGGCAAGGGCAAGCACCTCCATCTTTTCGGTTTCCTCCGTCGTGAACGTCAAATATTCTTCCGCACTAACTTCGGTAGCATAGACCGCCGATTGCGTACCGCCAAGTCCAATCCAAACCTCCTTATACAATCGGCTCGGATTGTTCGCCATGTTGATGGAGAGTATTTGCCCCCGTTCCTTGTCCGTTAAACCCAGCAAGTTCTGAATGGCGTCGAACTTATTCATGTACTTGCGTTGGTCTAATAGGATTTTACAGTCGGAATTGTTGATGATACTTTCCTTTACCACAGGTGAAGAGATTATATCATCCACTTCTTGGGTAACGACAATAGCTTCTCCGAAATACTTACGGACGGTCTTGTAAAGATACCGCATATACTCCGCCATATTATTGGAAGCCAGAGCCTTCCAAGCCTCTTCCACAATCAGCTGTTTCCGGACACCTTTGAGGCGGCGCATCTTGTTGATGAACGCCTCCATGATGATGATGGTTACCACTGGAAAAAGTTCGCGGTTTTCCTTAATCGCGTCAATCTCGAAGACGATGAACCGTTTGGAAAGCAGGTCGATGTTCTTGTCCGAGTTCAGCAGGAAGTCAAACCGACCGCCACTGTAATACTGCCGGAGCGTAGTGAGAAAGTTATCCAGATTAAACTCGTCCTTGCTCACCTTGATAGCCCGTTCTTCCAGTTCTTTGCGGTACACGTCCCGCATGAACTCATAGAACGTATTGAAGTTCGGAACGATACTCCGGTCAGCCTGTATGAGCCGGATATATGCCGTTACCGCACTTCCCAGTTCCCCCGATTCCGTCTTGCTGATTTTGTCGTCCTCGCTTTTCCACAGGGTAAGGAGCAATGTTTTGATGCTGTCCTTTTTCTCCACATCAAAAACCAAATCATCGGTATAGAACGGGTTGAAGCTGATGGGCCTTTCTTCGGTGTACGTGAAATAAATCCCGTCTTCCCCTTTGGTCTTCTTGTTTATCATCTCGCAAAGACCTTGATAGGAATTACCCGTATCGACCAGCACCACATGCGTGCCCTGCTCGTAGTATTGACGGACAAGATGATTCATGAAAAAGGATTTTCCCGAACCGCTCGGTCCCAAAACGAATTTATTACGGTTGGTGATGATTCCCTTTTTCATCGGCAAATCCGAAATGTCGATATGTAAAGGCTTTCCCGTGAGCCTGTCCACCATCTTGATACCGAAAGGGGACGGAGAGTTTTTATAGTTTGTTTCCTCCGAGAAGAAGCAAACCGCCTGTTCGATGAACGTGTAGAAACTCTCTTCCGCCGGAAAGTCGGCTTCATTGCCCGGAATACCCGCCCAAAACAAGGTCGGCGTATCGGTGGTGTTATGGCGTGGCTTGCACTCCATGAGAGCCAGTTGGCTGCCCACCTCGTTCTTGATTTGCTTGAGTTCCTCCCTGTCGTCACTCCATGCCATCACGTTGCAATGGCAGCGGACGGAGGTCAAGCCGAAACTATGCGCCTCGTTCAGATACTCGTCGATCCATTCCTTGTTGATTTGGTTGGAACGGCTGTACCTCGAAAGCGAGTGCATATTTTTCGCCATCTTCTCGAACTTCTGCAAGTTAGCGGCACTGTCGTCAATAAACACATACTGGTTGAATATGTGGTTGCATGGCAACAGCAGCCCGACGGGAGCCGCAAAGGATAAGCGGCAGTCGCTCCTGTCCGTGGATAGTTTCTCATACCTCATATCCGTTTCTGCATTGCCCGGCAAATCCTCCACATCCGAAAGCGTGTGCAGGCACAGGTAGTTATCACCAATTTTCATTTCGTCCGCTTTCAGGGTGATGTCCTGAAGGGTGGTCGTGTCGGTCTGCGACAGGGAAAAATACTTTTCGATAATTCCCGCTTCACTGTCCGTGCCGGTAATCTCATCGTCGGTGAGCTGTTGCAGGCGGATAAGACCGCTTTCACCCATGATACTGGCGAACTGCCCGACCGCATCCATGAATTTCGTTACCGCTTCCTTGTCCTTTATCTCCTTCGGAACGATGAAGCCCCGGCACAGCGTGTTGAAGTTACTTTGTGTACGGCTCCGCTCTTTCGTCGTTTTCGTCAGGAACAGGTAACAGTAGTGATTGAGGTACGGTCTTTCGTTGAAATGCCGCTCGAATGAACGGCTAAGGAAACTCATATCCTCCTTATCGGTATCCGGCTGATAAGTCTCCCGGATAAAGATGTCCTGCTTATGGACGATGGAATAATCCGGCAACACCTTCATCGCTTTTACCCACGTGGAATGTATCGCCTCGTATTCCTCCGAGGTCACGGTATAGAGTTCGGGTAGTTCCACCCGGAACCCCACCGTAACATCGGCATCCTTGCTGATGATGCAGCCATGTTCCACCGATAAAAGTGGAAACTTGCTTTCAAGCGTGGCTGCTTTTAATGTATTTCTCATTCTTTTCTCCTTATTATATAATGTATAGGTATTTAAGAGGGTCTGCGACCTCTTTTGAATAGTTTGGAGATTTTACGCCGGTTGATAATGTACTTGGGATGACTGCCACGTGCCTGCATTTTCATCAAGCCGTGTTCACCGTATTTGGCGTTCAGGGCGAAGGTCTGCCACACCAGAACCGATGCGGTGACCAGCCCGAACCCGATGCAGAACCACTGGTTCACACCGACCATGTACATAATCACAAAGAGTATAAAGAGAGCCAGCAACCCGCCCACGAAGATGAACAGGTATTGGCTTTTAAGCCCTTTGAACTCAACCGACTTTCCAATCCCCCTGTTGATTGGAAACTCTGCCATACCTTATATTATAGGAAGAAGGAACGGAGAATAGTGGCGGCTACAATCAGGAAGATACAAGCCCCGAACCACGAAGCGGCGGTTTTGCTCGTATCGGGGTCGCCGGAAGAGAACTTCCCGTAAACTTTTACGCCGCCGATGAGCCCCACGACCGCACCGATAGCGTAAATCAACTTTGTCGCCGGGTCGAAATAGCTGGTTACCATATTGGTGGCTTCGGTAATACCCGCCATGCCGTTACCTTGTGCGAAAGTGGAAGATGCAGCCAGAAGGCAGGCTACCGATAAAAGAATCTGTTTTTTTGTCATAAATACTTTTTTTGTTTTTGCCGTGAGAGTTGGATGGCTCCCACGACGGTAAATACTTTTTTACTTCTTGGATTTTAGTGGTGGCACTCCGCTTATCCGTACTCTTTCTGTTTCATTGTTCTTTACCTTTTTAATCGTTACACAAAATCCCGAATGTCGAACCCGCTGATGTCCGCAGGCACTTCGAGTGTATTTTGGGGATGGACTGCATTTCCGACCTCCTTTCCCTCCCCAGAGATAGATTTACCGGAAACTTCGTCCATTAACCCCGTTATCTTCTTTGCCCGTTCTGAGTTGTTCTCCATCAATTTATTGTAGAACTCACTGTCTTTCATTTCTGAAAAGACCAGCCCGGCACGTTTTCGTTCGTCCGCTGTGGCGGCAGGGTTATCGGCTATGTTTACCGCATTGCCGATTTCCTCAAAGCTGACTCCGGTAACATACCTTTTAACCGGTGTCCGTTCTCCTTCTTCATCATCCGCATATTCCACCGGAATGTCTTCGATACGAATGTCGGTGAACGCTTCGTCCAACCCATCGTCAGGTATCCGTGCCGGAGGTGCTTCGCCCTTATCATCGGCAAAAGTAACTGCAATATCCGTAACTTCCTCACCTTCATTCGATTTGGCAGCTTGTGGCTCCTGAATGGAAGTTTGTGGCACTTTCGTTTGCATTTTGAACAGGCTCTTGCCGACAATATCATCCGTTTTTTGCGGTGGCTTGGCGGGTGGCTTTTCCTCCGCTTGCGAACTACTTTTCTGCTGTCTGCCCGATAGGATATAAGTAACCAGCCATCCGTTATAAAGCAGGAGCAGACATATCAATACTATTTCCATAAGCTATTATTCTTGTTATCATTCAAATTAAATCTTCACGTTGTTTTCTATATAACTCGTTAATCTCTTCCTTATGCTGTTCCAGATGTCGGGCAAGCACCGAATCTATATATCCGCCGACTGTTATTTCCTTATCCGCTATTACATTCACAATTTTAGATACCTTATTATGTATCTCCCGGCTGATATAGACGCATTGGCGGGTTTTAATCTCGTTCCGTTGCAGGAATGTCGCCCCATAATCAGCATTTTGTTTTTTACGTCGCGGAATTTCTTTAGACTGCTCCTGCATTTTCTCAGAAACAGGTGGTGCATCATCCTGTTGTCGGAAGGGAGGCGGCGTCTCATTTGTCGGCTGTACGCCGCCATCCCGTTTCCGTTGTTTGATAGACTCCAGCAGCAAGGCTTCATCTATCCCTTCCGTATCGGCTTTGCGGCTTCCCATAGCATCTATTCCTTAATAATGTTACATATCTCATCCGACAACTCTTTGATGTTGCTGCCTTTGAGCAGTGCGTTATCCACCGGAAAGATGGTTGAACGGAATATCGTTTTTCTTTCGGTGGACAGGTCACGGCGGAAACGCTTACTATCAGGCAATGATGTTTTAAGGACAGAAAGCCCCATTTGGGCAATGACCTTCTCATATACTTCGTACAACTCGCTTTTCTCCCTGCCGTCCACCATTGTCCAGAACAGGTGTAATCCTTTGGCTTTAGCGATACCCGTAGTCATTAAGTTTTCGTTGAACATCGAAGTGAATTGCAGGGTGCTTTCCACCACCAGACGGTCTGCACTCAAAGGAGCGAAAATATAGTCCATTTGGGCAAGTGTGCGGACAACACCTTCACTTTTTAATGTTCCCGGTAAATCGAAAAAGACAATGTCCGGCTTTACCTCTTCCTCATTCAGCATCTGTTCCGCATCATCAAGCGCATCGACCGGATTGCTGGCTATGACCGGATAAGCCTTTTTTTTCACCTTCCTGAAATGATTGCAGGCAAGCGTCTTAAAGTAGGTGTCTTCACTTATCAGTTTGATTTCCCTCTCCCTGATGTCCATAATACTGTTTTGGGGATAGTCACAATCAATGATGGCGACGTTGTATCCCTTCACGTAATGCAGGTAGCTTGCGACAAGTACCGTTACCGAAGTTTTTCCGATGCCACCTTTCTGTGTGGCAAATGCGACAAAGATTTCTTTACTCATAATCGTAATGTTTTTAATTTATAATTAATTACCTATACAGGTCGGTCAATAATCGGGTACACGGGGATATAAAGCCATACTAAAGCGGTGAAGCAAGCCGTTAGCAACTCGTATCAGTCCATCATTGGAGCGGTAAGTCCTTACGACGATACGACAGCACGACAGTAAATATGTAAACCTGTACAACAGCAAGTCTTTATTCAAACATCTCATTGAACCATTATTTCGTTGCGTCCGCAATGAAATAATGACCTGATTTTTTCTATCGCTACGGCTATATTTCTTCATGTCTTTTAATCATTCGTTACTCAATTCTCCGGCAAATAAACGGCAAATAATCATAGCTTGTATCACTTTCCCAGTGGGTGGCAGCTTGTGGCTTCCGCATGGAACCTTGTGGCACTTTCGCACTTGTAAATCAGGCAGATAAACCCCGTACTTTTGTGTCCAAGCGACAAGGCTGACTCTTCGTGACCGCATGGCAGTTAATATGGGCTTACCTCAATCCGTCTTCGGACGGATTTTTATGTTCCCAAGAACATAGCAAGGTGTCTTTTGAGTAACTCAAAAGGCAGCGGGTAACCCGCCACACCTTGCCCTTGCAGGGGGCTGGCAATCCTCCGAAGTCGGATTGCCCTGATACCTGCCGTAGGCGTGAAGAGTGGCTTTTGTCGTAATACACTAAAATCCACGTTAAGATGAAAGAAAAAACAAAGAGAACGGGACGCATCCCGAAGTTGAACCCCAAGACGCACTGCGTGATGGTGCGTTTTGATGATGAGGAACACGCCCGTTTCCTCACCATGTACGAGCAGTCGGGCGAGTACGCGAAGGCGGTTTTTATCAAGGCGCGGGTATTCGGAGAGGAATTTAAGGTTATCCGTGTGGATAATTCTTTCCCCGAATACTACGCCAAGCTGTCGGATTTGCATGCGCAGTTCCGACGCATCGGTGTCAATTACAACCAGACCGTGAAAGAATTGAAGAGCCGTTTTTCAGAGAAAAAGGCGATGGCACTGCTCTACAAACTGGAAGGAATCACACGTGAGTTGGTAACGGTAAGCCGTGAAATCGTTGCCCTCACACAGAAATTCGAGCGGGAATGGTCGCCAACATGAATGTAGGAGCCTCCCTTTACGGGGCGTTGGCATACAACGGGCAGAAGATAAACGAGGGGGAAGGCAAGCTGCTTTTATCCAACAAAATCTTTGACGACGGCACGGGAACGATGGACATCGCCCGTGCCGCATCGGATTTTGAAAGGTATCTGCCCCAGCGTATGCGTACCGAGAAACCCATTATCCATATATCTCTCAACCCGCACCCGGACGACAAGCTGACCGATACCGAACTGAACGACATCGCACGGGAATACATGGATAAAATCGGCTACGGCGAGCAGCCTTACGTCGTATTCAAGCACGAGGACATCGACCGCCACCACCTGCATATCGTTTCCATCCGTGTCGGGCTGGACGGCAAGCGGCTGGACAACGATTACATCCACCGCCGGAGCAAACGTACCACCGACGCTTTGGAGAAGAAGTACGGCTTGCGCCCGTCCGGAAACAGCAGGCAGCAGCAGGAACAGGGGGCTTTGCGTAAGGTGGACGTGGCACATGGCAAAGTGAAACGACAAATAGGAAACGTCCTGAAAGGTCTTTCCGAAAACTACCGTTTCCAATCGCTGGGTGAATACCGTGCGTTGCTCTCCTTATATAATATAACCGTTGAGGAAGCACGGGGAGAAGTACACGGCAGGGAGTACCGGGGCTTTGTCTATTCGGCGACGGACGGTAACGGGAATAAGGTCGGCAATCCGCTGAAAGCCTCCCGTTTCGGCAAGTATGCCGGATATGACGCTTTTGAGCAGTGGTGCGAAACCTCCAAAACCCAAATCAAGGAGAAGGATTTGGGCAAATACACCAAAGGAAAAGTCTCTGCCGCCATGCGCCAAGCATCCGGCAGAGAAGAACTGTTGGAGAAACTAAAAGTCAAAGGCGTTGATGTGGTACTGCGTGAAACCGATACGGGACGGATTTACGGAGCCACCTTTATCGACCACAGGACGGGTTGCGTACTCAATGGCTCCCGTATGGGAAAGGAGTTCTCCGCAAATGCCATGCAGGAATGGGTGGAAGCGCATACGCCCCATCCTACACAGCTATTCAGCGTAAGCGTTACGCCGGAATCACCGGCAGACGGGAGACAACCGTTTGTACCGCATAGTCCCGATACCGATGAAAGTACCGGTATTGGCGGTCTGTTCGATATTCCGGTGGCACAAGGCACTGACCCGGAGGAAGAAGCCTTCCGCCACCGGATGCAGCGCAAGAAGAAAAAGAGAAAAGGAAGAGGTATTTAATAGTAAAATTTAAAACAGATTTCAGTATGTCACAACAAGAAGACGATTTGAGGGCATTGGCGAAAATCATGGATTTTCTGCGTGCCGTGAGTATATTATTTGTCGTAATCAATATCTATTGGTATTGTTACGAGGCAATCAAATTATGGGGAGTGAATATCGGCGTGGTCGATAGAATCCTGATGAATTTCCACCGTACGGCAGGGTTGTTCGGCTGCATCATCTACACCAAACTGTTCACTGTTCTCCTGCTCGCGCTGTCCTGTCTGGGAACCAGCGGGGTGAAAGAGGAAAAAATCACATGGACGAAGATATGGACGTACATGGGGGTAGGCTTCGTGTTCTTTTTCCTGAACTGGTGGGTGCTTGCGTTGTCGCTTGGCGTGGAAGCGAACACCGCTATCTATGTTTTCACGATGGCAGTCGGCTATATCTGCCTGCTGATATCGGGGCTTTACATGAGCCGCCTGTTGAAGTGCAATTTGATGGACGACGTTTTCAACAACGAAAACGAATCGTTCCAGCAGGAGACACGCCTTTTGACCAACGAATACTCCGTGAACCTGCCCACACGCTTCTACTATAAAAAGAGGTGGAACGACGGCTGGATCAATATTCTTTTGCCCCAGCGTGCGTCCATCGTGTTGGGAACTCCGGGCAGCGGCAAATCTTTCGCGGTAGTCAATTCCTACATCAAGCAACAGATTGAGAAGGGGTACACCCAATATATCTACGATTTCAAGTTTCCCGACCTCTCCACCATTGCTTATAACCATCTAATCAATCATTTAGACGGGTATAAGGTGAAACCTAAATTCTACGTTATCAATTTCGATGATCCGCGCCGCAGTCACCGCTGCAACCCCATTCACCCTGACTTCATGGAGGATATTACCGACGCGTACGAGAGTGCCTACACAATTATGCTCAATCTCAACAAGACGTGGGTGCAAAAGCAAGGCGATTTTTTCGTGGAATCGCCCATCATCCTTTTTGCTGCAATTATTTGGTATCTCAAAATCTACCGGAACGGAAAGTATTGCACCTGTCTCTTATACACATCTCCGAGCCCACGAGACTACGCTGCATCTC
>OWIT01000697.1_pt1 | contig 17201 bp, 17 predicted proteins | sample 1732681 | NCBI WGS metagenome assembly OWIT01 (sample SAMN05065741, study PRJEB22554) | human gut metagenome | biome: ENVO:2100002; feature: ENVO:00000062; material: ENVO:00002003 | host: Homo sapiens | place: USA | reverse complement strand
AAGATATCTTGATAGATTATAAAGATTTTAATAATATAATTCAGTTAATTATGTATCAAAATGTTTATGGCTATGAAGATGATACTGACATGAATCCAGATATTAAAGAAGCCATAGATGAATATTATGCTTTGGTAAATAAGGGTAAAGAAACGGTTACTCTTGAGCGTAAAATTTCTATTGTTACGGCTCATACTGGTATATTAAAAAAAGAATTGTTACTTATGACTTATTATAGTTTTATGTCCTTATTTGAAGCAGTAGTCGATGAAATAGATTATGTGGTAAATAAGAATATTGAAGCTAATGGAGGTAAATTTAAACAACCTATAGAACATTTTGTATATAGAGATAAAAAGAGTAAATATTCTAATGCTTTTGGAAAGAAAGAGAGTTTAGAAAAAGGATTCAAAAAAATATAATTTTTTAAATAAGAAAGGGGCAAAATAAATGGCTGATATTTATTTGGCTGGTGTAGCCACAGTTGATTTGTACGATGGACGGGAATTATTCTCCACAGCAAAAACTCTGGTAGATTCTTCGATTTCTTTAAACGTATCTTTGGAGGAAATTCGTGCAGGACAGGGCGCAAAGCTGTACGGTAAGTATGCACATTCCTCTGTAATGGACCTTAACCTTACAGACGCTATGTTCCGTTTGGAATATATTGCTAAGAATGTAGGTAGTGAAATTTCTATTGGAGGTACGGCAATTTTTAATGAGCAGGTTACAGTTTCTACTGCTGGAAGTATTGATGTAACCAATACTCCTGTCTCATTTGGAAGCTATGGAGCGGTAGTTTGGTATAAGAAACCTTCGGAATCTTCTTGGACTTCTGCTATACCAAATGGTAAAACTGTTAGTATCACTGGTGCAACAGTAGGAGAAATTTATTGTGTTAAGTATGCAAATACTTTTGATTCTATGCGAGTATTAACAGTAAATGCTAACTTTATTCCTGCGACTGTTCATGCGGTTATGACTGCTTCACTTTTCCAGGGTAACAGTAATAATCCTAATGATGCCAATACGACAAAGATTGGTGAGGTTCAGATTGATATTCCACGTCTTATGCTTTCTGGTGCGCAGGATATCACTATGAATATGACAGGTGCGGCTCAAACACCTCTTACTGGTTCAGCATTGGCTACCAGTGAAACAGAAGGGTGTGAAGAGGATGCTATTTACGGTACTATTAAAGAAATTATTAATGGTGCCAATTGGGTTAATGACGCATATGCTTTAGCTATTACTCAGCCTGATATAGAACTTACTGTTGGAGAAAAGGAAACTATTAGTGCTTATGCATTAATTAGAAATGCTTCTCCTAAAAAAGTAAATCCAACTCAGTTGACATTTACAAGCTCTGCTATTGCTACTGCCACTGTAGAGAACACAGGCGAAGTAACAGGTGTAGCGGCTGGTACTACTACGATAAACGTAGCTTTAACCGCTAATCCTACAATAGAAGGTTTTGCTAATGTAACTGTGGCATAATGTCTTTTACGAGTTTGTAACCATAGAAATGGGAATGAGAGATACCTCTTGTTCCCATTTGTACATAATTTAGAAAGAGGTGTAAAAGTATGTGTCCAGATTCATATAAAGATAAAGTAGGAAACAGAGAAATGATTAAATGTCGTAAACAAGGAGGAAATATATGTCCTTTTGTTTATTGGTGTGAGAAAATTCAGGATTGGAAACCTTTAAGAGATACTCAGGAAACTTGTATGATTAGAACTAGGGTGGAAAAACCAGATAATGCCAGCATAGTTAGATTTGAAAAGAAAGGCCAGCTATATATAGAATATGATAACGGAGTAATTGTATTAGATAATCCTTTTAATTTTGTGCCTAAATATGTTACTTTAATTAAAGGCAAAAATGGAACTTTTTACATTAATAAGAAAAAAGGATATCAGTAATAATTATTATATTAAAGGTCCGAAAGTCTTTATAAAATAAAAAAGAGTTATATAACATAAAAAATATAACTCTTTTTATTGACATTATAACAAATAGATGATATAATAACCTTATAAAAATATAAGGAGGTTTATTATGAAACTTGGATTTAATGATTTGATTGAAGCGTATAATGAATTCAAATTTATTCAAAGTACTTATAAAGGAGAAAAAACAGGCTGGTACGAAGTTCATTTAAAACTTTACAATCTTATGAAAAGTTTAAACGAAGATGTACGTCAGAGCGGTAATTATAGCTTTAATCTTTTTGTTAAAAGAAATTTATTATCCGCAATAGAAGAAGAGTATATCAGAGTAGGTAAAATTATTGACGAAAAAGAAAGAAAAGAAAGGGAAGAATCTAATAAAAATATAAGATATTGCCCTAAATGTGGAAAACCTTTATTTCTTCGTCAAATAATGTTTGAAGGAAGTATACATTATCATTTTGAATGTAAAGGATGCCATTACAGACCTAAAAACCTTCCAGGAAAAACGATACAGGAATCTTTAGAATTGTTAGATAATTGGCTTAATAAATAAATTAAGCTACATAAATAAGGAGATATTTTTATGAGATATAAACAAAATGTTTGTCGTGGAGATGTTTTTTATGCAGATTTAAACCCAGTGATAGGAAGTGAACAAGGAGGGATTCGTCCTGTATTGATATTACAAAATAATATAGGAAATAGATTCAGTCCTACAATTATAGTTGTTCCTTTGACAACTAAGCCCAAAAAGTGTTTACCCATGCATCATGTTATAACTAAAGGCAATTACGAGTTTCTTTTGGCTGATAGTATAGCATTAGTAGAGCAGATAAGAAGTATTGATAGAAGCCGTTTAAAAGAATGGATTGGTTCATTATTGGATAAAGATGTTGAACGAATTTATACTAAGGCCATTATCAACTTAGCTAGTGACTAATTATAAAAAAGAGGGGAGGTAACTTTTTGGTGGACGAAGCGGCGGTACAGGAAATTAAATCGGACTTAAAAGCTGCGAATGATAAAATAAATAACCATGAAGTTAAGTTGGTTCGTTTAGAAGAATCTTATAAATACATTACGCAAATGGCAGAAGATGTTATAGGAGTTACAAAAGAATTAAATATCACCATGCAGAATGTACAATTAGCTATGAGAGGAATACAAGGAAATATGGAAAATTTAACTGCTGACATGGGAGATATTAAAGAACGAATGAACAAATTTGAAGATGATAATAATATTAATGTTCTTTCTGCCATTAAGAAAAATTGGAAAACTATTGTACTTGCATTAGCTTTTATCAGTTATGTTATGTTGAGTAAATATGGGATTCATATTTAATCATAGAAACTTAAAATTTATTTTTAAAGAATGAAAGGAAGGTTTAATATGCCAGATTTTGGAATTGTTTCTATCCCAGCTATTGTTGTAATTGCTTATCTTGCAGGAAGTATTGTAAAGAATTACACTCCACTTGAAAACAATAAGATTTTGCCTATTGTTGGAGTAGTGGGAGGTATATGTGGAGTGATAGGTTTTCATATTATGCCTGATTTCCCGGCTCAGGATGTTATGACAGCAGCGGCAGTGGGTATTGTGTCTGGAATGGCTTCTACGTGGGTAGACCAGACTGTAAAGAAGGTTACAAACAAGTAACAGCAAGTACGAATCATTAAAGACTGGTTGATGATAGCTTGTTGCACTTAAGGGAGAGTGAGAGTTATACTCTTTTGTACTCTCCCGTACATATAAACATAGCAAAGAAAGGAAATGAATACTATGAAAAAAATTGAAATTGTTTCAACTTATATTGAGGAATTCGATGTATATGTTAATACTTATATGACATTAAGTGAGGTAGAATTAATTGCTAAAAAGATGATGTTGGGTAAAACTTATGCCGAAGAAATTTTAATCCGCGACAATCTTATTGTTAAATTACTTACAAATATAACGGATGAAGAAGGAGAAGATTATGATTATTTGGTAAATAGCGGCTTAATGGATAAGATATTGAATTCTATTAAGAACTTACATTTGATTGATGAATATATTAATCATGCTCGTAATACTTCTTTTGCAGTTATTACTTTTCTTAATACTTTATCTAAAAATTTAGATAAGTATGGTAAAAAATTACCTTCAACTACAGAGTTAAAAGGAATGTTAAAAGAAATCAAAGACATTGAATTACCTTTGAAAAATAATTAAGGAGGTAATATTATGCCAACAGCTAAGAACGTGGCTGAATTTTATGGGATGTTTAATGAACCAGTTCATAAAGCAGTTGAATACACAATGGATAAAATATTAACTAATTACAAACATCTTATTAATCAGATTGTTTATGGAAGAAGCCCAGAAGAATATGAAAGAACATATGAATTTCTTGAATCTTGGGAAGCTAAATCCAATAAAACAAGACAGGGCGCAGTAGGAGAAATGAGCCAAAATGTATCTTTTATGAGTTATAACCCAGAAGCTTTTCAGCATGGAAGTTTGTATACTTCTTATGGAGATGTAAGAGATGAATTGGCAGGAATCATTTATCAAGGTTTAGGAGGTAATTTGTTTGGTGATGGTTGGTGGACAAATCCCCGTGACCCTTGGACACCTTTAATTCAGCAATTAAATGAAGGGAAGAAACTAAGAGAATGGTTTATTGAAGGAATGGAAAGACAAGGAATACAATGTCGTTCTGTAGGTGTAGGCCATAATATTAGTTCGTTTTGGTAAAAGAATTATGAAAAATGTAATATTAGGTTTAGATATGAGTACCCTTTCATCTGGGTACTCTGTTTTTGATTCTAAGAAAAAGTTAGTAGATTATGGAATATGGAAACAAAGTAATAAGATTTTATGGAGAGACAGATGCATAAATATGGGGAATGAACTATCTAAATTAATAGATGTTTGTTCCCCTTCTTTGATTTATTGCGAAGATACTATTCTTAGTGGCGAATGTGGAGGAAATGTTCAAACAGTTAAAATGCTTTCTGTATTACAGGGAATTGTTTTAGGTGTTTCTAATGTTCATGGAGTTGAGATAAAATTTCTTATGCCCTCTGTATGGCGTAGTGATTTAGGTGTTTATGATGGAACCAGAGAAGGTACTAAACGTCCTATTATGAAATATAAAACAATTCAAAAAGTAAATGAAATTTATGGACTTAATTTATTTTATAATTTAAATATACCTAAGTCTGTAAAGAATCAAGATGATATAGGAGATGCTATTGGCATAGTACATTCTCAACTTTTCCCAGTTGAAAATGTAAATGTAAAGAAAGGAATGGGGAGAAAAGCCAAAACAAAATAAAAAGGAGTGAGTTATTGTGGCTTTAAATAGTAGTAATTTTCAAATTCTGGTTGCGGCTACATTAGATGCCGCTAATATACAAAAACAGTTAGATACAATCTCTAAAAGATATAAAACAATAAAGATTAATTTAGATGTGGATACAACATCTTTAAATAATGCCACTAACTCATTAAATAATTGTAAACAGTCTATTACAGAAACAGGAAAAGCAGCACAAGGTACTTCTCAAAGTATTGGTGATATTGTAAGTAAAGTAACTAAATTTGGTGCGGCTACTTTAATTATAAATAAATTTAGACAAGCAATTGTTGAGGGATACGAAGCAGTAAAAGAGCTGGATGCTTCTGTAGTAGAATACAGAAAAGTATCAGAACTTACGGATTCTCAAATGGGAGGATTCATTGATAATGCTAGAGAATTAGGATTAACTGTAGCAAGAACAGCAGATGAAATGGTAGAAGCGGCTACTGAATTTAAAAAGATGGGTAATGATGATTCTACATCTTTGGAATTAGGTAGATTAGCAACTATGTTTCAGAATATTGCTGATGAAGCGATAAGTGCTGGTGATAGTGCTAGTTTTATTAATTCTCAGATGAAAGCATTTAATTTTACAGCTAATGAAGCTATTCATGTTTTGGATGCTGTTAATGAAGTTGCTAATAATTTTGCTGTATCTTCGGGAGATATATCTACAGCTTTGCCTAAAGTTGCCAGTACAATGGCATTGGCTGGTAACTCTTTTGAAGAAACTATAGGCTTACTTACTGCTGGTGCTGAATTAATTCCTAATCAGGCTTCCAGAATTGCTAGAGGTTTACGTTCTATTACTTTGAATCTTCAAGGCTTAAATGAAGATGGAGAACAAGTTGCTGGTATGGCGGCTTCTATGCAGGAAGAATTTGATAAGTTAGGTATTTCTTTATTGGACGAACAAGGCCAAATTAAAAGTACCTATGAAATTTTTAGCGAGTTAGCAGAAATTTTCCCAAAATTAGATAAGAATACACAAACATATTATGCTAGTTTAATTGGTGGTAAAACTCAGGTAGATGTAGTAACAGCTATTCTTAAGAATTTTGAAACTGCTCTTAATGCTACGGATACAGCATTGAATTCTGTTGGTTCTGCAATGGAAGAAAATGAAAAATATATGGATTCTATTCAAGGTAAAATTGCGGCTCTTAATTCAGAATTTCAGAAATTTTGGACAGAAGGAATTAGTTCAAATTCAGTAAAACGAATAGTAGAATTTGGAACAGGGATACTTAAATTAGTAAATGATTTAGGCGGTTTACCCACAATTCTTACTGCTGTAGTAGGTATTATAGCAACTTTAAAAGGTTATTCTCTTGTTAATTATATAACAAAAATAACAAAGTCTATTACAAGTACTATTGGAGTAATAAAGGGTTTACAAGCGGAAGGTTTTACTCTTATTAATGTTTTTAATGGAATGACTTCTGCCGCTACAAAGTTTCAGATTGCCGCTGGTGCATTAACTCTTATTATTACTGCTACTGTAGGTATAATGGCTTCTTTAAAGCAAAAACAGGAAGAAGCTAGAAATGCGGCTTTACAAGCAGGAGAAGCTTTTAATTCACAAGCACAAGATTTAAATAACTTATTAGAAAAATATAATGATATTTGGGATTCAGAAGATTCAGAAGGTGAAAAAGCCAAACAGTTAGCAGAGTTAAGGGAAACTTTAGCTACTCAATACGGTTTAGAAAAAGATGCTTTAGATAATTTAAATGGTTCCAGAGAAGCAGGAAACAAATTATTAAATGATGAAATTCAGAAAAGGGCAGAATCTACTTATGCTCAATATCTTTCTGAAATACAAAAAGCACAAGAATATTTAACACGTACAGATTTTAGCGTTACTTTGCCTATAACAATTGATGAAAATACTTTTAAAGATGAAACCAGAAATAAAATTAATCAAATTTTTGGTGAAATGGCTGTTGAATTTGATAATGGAGTAATTGCTTTCCAGGGCGGTTCAGAAAAATTGAAAAATGCTATGGAACAAGCTATTATTTATTTGTCTAAATTAAAAGAGCCTACAGAAAATGAAAGTTTATTATTAGCTTCATTGCAACATGATTTGACAAAAGTTGCAGAAGGATATAATGACAATACAGAAGTTATTCAAAAATATGCGGAAGTAATTGCAAGAAATACACCAGAAGTTACAAAATTTATTAATGGCCAATACGAAACTAAAGAAGCAATGGAAGAAGCAAAAAAAGTTGCTTTAAATTCCGTTGGTCCTTTTAAAGAAATAAAAACAGCAATAGAAAATTTAGCTAATACTGCATTTCCAGAATTTATAGTTAGTCAAGAAGAAACTACTACTGGTATGCACAATCAAAAAGATGAAGCAGGCGAATTAGCAAAAACTCTTAAGGAATTATCGGGTGAATTATCAGGAGTACAAGGTGCTTATGATACTTTAAGTGAGGTTGCAAAAGAATATAATGAGACAGGTAGTTTAACAGCTACTACTTTAGCTAATTTATTAAAACTTAATCCAGAATATTTACAAGCATTGTCTATGGAAAATGGACAGTTGATAGTAAATACAGATATGCTTAATCAGATGGCTCAAGGATATGCTACAAGCGCGTACGAAGCGTTAACAGGAGTTACGGGAATAAGTGCTTTTGGTAATGCGTTAGAAGGTACTGCAACAGCAGGAGAAGCCGCCGCTCAACGAATTGCAGAAGCCGGGGATGCCGCTATTACAGCAGGTCAAAAAGCTTTTGAAGGAGCAAAAGGTTTTGAATCACTTATAGGAAGTATAGCGGCTTTTGCTGGTACTTTAAAAGCTGGTATAAGTGGTGATAAGGGAGATGGAACAAGAGATTATGGTCATGGATTTGATTCGCAAGTTGCCGCTTATCAAGAAAACGAACGTAAAAAGTTTTATGAGGACCTTATTGCTAAAATGCATATAGATACAAGCGGAGGTAGTAAAAAAGGTGGAGGTGGTGGTGGAAAAGATAGTGCTGAAAAAGCCGCTAAAGAAGCCGCCAAAGCATATAAAGAAGAATTTGAAAAACGTATCAGTGAAATTAAATTTAAATTTGATATGGGAGATGTTACTGAACTAGGTTATTGGAAAGAAGTAGATAAAATAGTTCAGGAATTTTATGCAAATAATGAGGCATACACAGAAGAATATAGAGATTGGACAGCCAAAATACAAAAGGGAATGGTTTCTGGAACCAAAGCTAATTATAATTTAGAGAGAGATGCTTTAGAGCATAAATTAGCTATGGATTTAATTTCAGAAGAAGAATTTTATAAGGAACTTGAAAAATTAAGACAAGAGTATTATGCACAAGACCCTATTTATGCGGCTGAAAGTGAAGCTATTGAAGAAGAAATTTATGCTTTCAAGAAAAAGAAAATAAAAGATTTAGCAGAAGAACGCAAGAGACAGCGTAAAAAAGAATGGGATGAAGAAACAGATTGGTTAAATGAACAGAAGTCTCGTTATGAAACTGCATTTAATTATATTGATTCTTTAGCTCAAAAAGAGATTGATGCTCTTGAGAAACAGAAGCAAGCTATTGAAGATAAATATAATGCAGAAATAGATAAAATAAATGAAACAAACGATGCTTTGAACGATGAAATAGCTTTACAGGAAAAACTTGAAGCTTTGGCAAAAGCTCAAAATAAAAAAGTTAGAATTTATCGTGAAGGCCAAGGTTTTGTTTATGAAAATGACCAGTCTGCCGTAGATGAAGCTAAAGCCTCTCTTACACAGTATCAGAAAGAACAGGATACTAAGAAAGAGATTAAACGATTAGAAGATATTAGAGATGCTACAATCGAAAGTGTAGAGGAACAGATTGAGTATTGGGAAAAGTATAGGGACGAATGGAAAGATATGGTTAATTCCTATACAGAACAGCAGAATAAACTTATTGCTGAACAGGTATTAGGAATTTCACTTGAAGGCGAAAACTGGGAGAAACGGTTAGGTAATTTACAAGATTATGTTGACCGTTATAACAGCATTCTTTCTCAATTGAAACGTAGGGGAGATTACGATAATGAAGATTTTGACGATGATTATGATTACGGTACTGGTGGTTCTGGCGGTACTGCTGGTGGTGGTGGAACTATTGGCCCCAGCGACCATGCTGGTAGTGGTGGACATTGGGATTCTAGTGATTCTTCTCATGGCCCTGGTGTTGCCGCTAATGGTACTACAACTGGTCACGGACTTACAATGGTAGGAGAAAAAGGTAGAGAATTACGTGTCTTAGGTAGTGGGACTAATGAAGGTGATGGTATTGTTCCTAATCATTTGACTGAGAATCTTATGAAATTAGGACAATATTCTCCTAGGGAATGGATTAATGCTATTACTCATAATCCAGGTAATCAGCAAAATTCAACACAATATTCTTATACATTTGATAAGTTGGTATTACCTAATGTAACTAATGCTAATGGTTTTATTAATGAATTAAAAAATATTAAAAATCAGGCAATTCAAATGGGAGGAAAGAGGTATTAAACCTCGCCTCCTTACATAAAAAGGAGTGAAAATTATGGCAGGTAATTTTGATATAAATAAAGAATTATTAGATGCAATGAGAATTATTGCTAGACAGGAAATTGAAAAATGCAATAGAGATATAACTAAAACAGCAAGAGTAATAAATGTAAATAATGATAAAACTGTTAAAATAGAGATGGATGGAAAACAATATGATAATATTCCTAATTACAATGGAACTACTTTATCTGTTAATAATATAGTAAAAGTAACTTATCCCCAAGGGCAAGCAAGTAATATGTATGTTAGTGGGGGAGGCGAAGATGAAATATATAGCAATTTAGCTGGATTAATAACTGTTATAGATGCGACCTCTCCAGCGACAACAAATCAAACTGTCAAGGTCTGTAGTTTTCCATCTGGGTATACTTGGAACAATAGTACTTTAATTGCAGCGATTAAACAAGGAGACTCATATAAGTATCAAAATTCTAATATCAACACATATCTGAAGATTGATGGTGTTTATATGTATACTGTTGATACTAATAATTTAAATTGTCCATGCAGAGTATGTCTTATTAAAAATAATCATTTGATACCATAGATTTTTGCACAATATCCGTCCACACTAACACTAGCTGTTATTGAACCATTAGCAGTATAACATTGGGCGAAAAACGAGCCTCCTGAGCATCTGAACATGCTTCCTGCTGATGTGGATTTAAATAATCCTATTGGTATCATGGCTGCATTATATATTGTACCATTACTACTGTGAGTAGCACATAGCAATATTTCACGATAATTGTCCACATCCACCACTTGATTGATTCCGGTAGTTGATGTTGAACTAATTAATAAATCATACGATTTCATTAAATTGCTATATAGAAAAGTATTTTTCTTTAATCAATCAGAAGTGCAAACTATTGGTAATTCTTTTAATCATAATATTGTAGGTATTGATGAAGTAGTATCATGTTATGGTCATGCTATATCTAATGCAGGAGATGATTTTATTTCAAGATGGTTGCCTTTCGCTTATACTTTAGGTACAGACTCTTTGCCAGCTTGGTATGGGGCTGTAATGGCTGGTAAAAATACTGTTAAAATCCAACTTGGAAGTTCTATGCTTTCTTATTTAACAAGATTATATATAATAATAGAATATACCAAATTATAATAAAAAAGGAGGGTAATTATAATAAGATGGTAACTAAACCAATACTTAATGCTATGATAGCATTCGATGCTACCAATCCTGCAACATTTACATTTTACTCTGTTGGTGGTAATCAGGTAGTAAAAAATCAGCTTACTATAAGAAATAATTCTACTAATCAGATAATTTATCAAAATTCTGTAGAGACTTTTAAATTTGAGCATACTGTTCCTGGTGGAACTTTAACTAATGGAACATATTATAATGCTTCTATTATTGCTTATGACGCTACAGGAGAAGCAAGTACTCCTAGTGAGCCAATACAGTTTTGGTGTTATAGTACGCCTACTCTTACATTTACTAATATTCCTCCTACATTGATTATTAATTCATCTAGTTTTTTATTTGAATTTTCATATAATCAGACCCAGGGAGAATTGTTGAATTATTATTCTGTTATTTTATATAATTCAAATCATAGTGAAATAAACAATAGTGGAGAGATTTATCCTGGTGCTGGTACACCTCCATTAGCTTTGTCATATTTATTAACTGGTTTTGATGATAGAACTTCTTACTATATTGAAGTAAAAGGTTATACTGTTAATGGAACCTTAGTTACTACAGGGCAAACTTTGTTTACTGTAACATATTCAAGCCCTTCTGTTTTTGGTATTTTAGGCTTGACAAATGACTGTAAAGAAGGTTATATTACAGGAGAATCTATAATTTCTATTATTGAAGGTGAAAGTAATCCTTCTCTCCCTATATTTATTGATAATGCTACAGGTCAAGAAATTGATTTAAGGCCAGATGGATATTGGGTAAAATGGGTAAGCGGATTTCAAGCGAACGGAGATTTCACTGCTCAATGGTGGATGCGTGACTTAAATCAAGATACAGAAATTAGTTATTTTTATAATAATTTGGGACAAAAAATAACTTTTACTTATAGACATGGATATTATAGAAATGAAACTGTTATGAAAGCATATGTTGAATTATGGTGTACAAACAATGCAATAACAGGAGATATATATTTTAGATATAGTAATTATATCGACCTTCCTGCTGATACAGATTATTTAACTTTATGGGTAAGAAGAATTGGAAATATATATGATATTATGCTGGTTAATTTGGGGCCTGTAATTCCCGTAGCTAAAGTTATAGGAGGTGGAGATAATGTTTAGTTTTGTAGGTTATAACTTCGTACAAGATAGTAACGCACTTGACCCTTCTCCCAGTAGTGTAAATAATATAACTAATATTCAGTTGCAAAATGGTATCTATGATTATTTTCATTTGACCAATAATGTAACAGCCGAATATACTCCTATTGAACCTTTGGAGTGGGTTTATTTGGATATTATCAATGCTAATTTTAATGGTAATATCAATGGTGGTAACGTAGAATTTTTGTTGGATTATTTAACAGCTATTAAAGTAAAAAGAAGAATAAAGGGAACATTCAATTGGGTTACTTTGAAAACTGTTCCTGTTAAAACATTTGATGATTTGAACTTTGTTTTTAGAGATTATTTGAATGGTAATTTTGTTGATTATGAATATGCTTTAGTTCCTATTTTAAACGGAGTAGAAGGAGATTATATAACCAATAGTATTACCAGCCAATTCTCAGGAGTATTTTTATGTGATAAAGATACTATTTATAAGTATTATGCTGGGGTATCTTATGGTAGTGCTAAACGAGTGAAAAAAGTTGGTGTATTTGAAGTTTTTGGTAGTCAGTATCCTATTGTAGTTTCAAATGCTTTAACCAATTATCATTCTGGAAGTATAAGTGGTACTATTCTTCCTAAAGATTATGATGAAACTAGAGCTTTGGATAGAATGGCAATCGTACAACAGGGTAAAGAATTAATTGATTTTATTACTAATAATAAAGCAAAAATTCTAAAAGACTGGAATGGCAATACATGGTTAATTATGCCAGTTGGTGAACCTACAACCAGTTATAATAATAATTGGGGCATGGGTAAGATTGATGTAAACTTTGAGTATGTAGAAGTAGGAGATGCCAATTCAGAAAGTGATTTAATGTCATTAGGATTGATTGAACCATCAGTAGATACTTCTACACTTGGTGAATAAAGAAAGGAGTAGATTAATAAATGGCTTTAGTTATTAATCAGGATTTATATACTGTTACAAAGCAAAGAGTTAAAAATCGTCAGATAAAAATTAATCTACTCAATTATTCTTATCAGATAGTAGATGAAATTACAGGTAATGTTGTAAGTGGAACTATCAGCGTTGATGCTAATAATGACCAGCGCCGTTCTTGCAACATTACCTTAGTTGTAGACGATAGGAATGAATTTGAGATTAAGAGTGGTGGAAAAATTTGGTTAGATAAGTACATTCAGATTTTTGTTTCTGAGTTTAATTTCTTAACACAGGAATGGCAGTGGGTTAATTTGGGTATTTATATTATTAATACTCCCACATGGGCTTATGATGCTTCTACAAATGCTTTATCTTTTGAAGGTTTAGACTTAATGGCTAAATTAACAGGTGTAAGAAATGGATATATTAGTGATATGCCTACACTTATTCCCCAGGGAAGTAATGTACGTAATGCTATTATTGAAATTTTGAAATTGGCAGGAGTAGAAAAGTATATTGTAGAAGAATTACCTTATACTTTACCTTATGATATACAGGTAGATATAGGAGATACAGTCTATAATTTATTGGCTCAATTAAGAGATGTTGATGCTACAAAGGAAATCTTCTTTGATGTAAATGGAGTATTTAAATATCAAAGCATTCCTAGTGGTCATGATGAAGCGTCCCTTATAGATGATGATGTATGGAACATAGTTACATTGACAGAATCTATTGTTACAGATTTTGAATCAGTAAAAAATGTAATAAGAGTATTTGGAAAATCTCTTGACCCAACATATTTTCCTTCGGCAACAACAGTTACAAACAATATAATTAATCTGACAATTGCAGATTATCCTACTAATATTACTGCTGATACAAGTTTCACTGTAGGTTGGGTAAATCCTATAACTATGGGTGGAAATCCTTTTATAAAAGTAAATTCTAATACTGCTTTACCTCTTGTTAATGAAGATGGAACGCCAGCGGCATTAGATAGAGCCAATCAATACTATGTTGCCAGATATCAAAATCAGAAATTTATATTTTTGGGATATCAGCAAATATATGGAGAAGCTAAAGATGAAAACCCAGAAAGTCCTTTCTATATAGGAAGTACAATAGGAGAAATTGCTATTCCTTTACAGGGTGGAGAGTATGACAATATTTATACTAACGAATTAGCTCGTCAAAGAGCAAAATATGAATTATTCTTACGTACAAGAATGAATGATGGAGTTAATTTAACATGTGTTCCTATTTGGTGGCTAGATGTAAATATAGTTGTTTCGTATACAGTAAAGGATACTAATACGCCAAAACAATATATTATTAAAAGCTTTTCAGCGGATTTGCAAGAAACTGGTGTTCAGAATATCAGTATGATATCTTATTATCCGCAATATGAATCTTTTTAAGGAGGTAAGAAATGAGTGTATTATATCCATCACTTTCTAATACAACGTTTCCAAATACTATTCAAAATTTTGTAACTTTTTTAAATATTACTCCTACTGATGCTTCTTTGATTCAGAAATATCAACTTGCAGTACAGTCGGGTAATATGGAAGAAGCAGAAAATATATTTGGGCAGATACAGAATGGTAATCAGAAAATTATTGATGCTACTAAATTAAATACTTTAGTAGACACTACAGTTGCATTAGAAAACTTTTTTAAAACTGATGTACTTCCTTATATAGAAGTTAAACAGAGCGAATGGCAAAATATCATTAATTTATTTAATTATAAGGGAGTTTTTAGTCCTGTTACAACGTATGTTAAGAATAATTTTGTAACTTATACTTATAATGGTGTAGAATATGTATATATTGCTACCAGTAATCCTCCTGTTGGAGCTGACCCAACAAATACAGCTTATTGGAGAAATATTTCTATTCGTGGAGAAAAAGGTGATTCTGGTGTAGGAATGTCTTTTCTTTATGCATGGGATTCTACAGTTCATTATTCTGTACAAAACGTAGTAACTTATGGAAATTATGTATGGGGAGCGACTAAGGAAAACCAAAATCAGGCTCCTTTTGAGGGTTCGGAGTATTGGTCTAACATAGGTACGATTAGGCCCCGTGTAATCCCTGTTACCAGTTCTTACCCAGCTTTACAAGAGACAGGGGACTTATGGTTTAGAGTTTTATCAGATGGGGGGGGTATATAAAAGATGGAGAATCTATCTGATTTTAGTGGCACAAGTTTTGACATTATTAAATGGCAGGACTTAGCTTTAAAAAACGAAAATTTAAGACAACAGTTTATGCAGTATTTTAGAGAAGGATATTATTCTCAGGCATTAGCTCTTATTACAAATAATGTAGATATTGATTCAGAGACAGTAAGACCAGAAGTGTTTAATATGATAAATACTTCTTTAACTTATTTACAGAATCTTTATTATAATTCTGTAGAAGTAGTATTATCAGAAGATGAACAACAGTTCCAGTATATGATAAATAATTTTATAAACAAAAAAGAATTTAGTGCAACTGAAATATATATTCCTTATAATTTTGTAGTTTATAATGAACAGATATATATGTGTATAAAAACAACTACGGCTGGTATTCTTCCTACAAATACAGATTATTGGCTTCTAATTGGATTAAAAGGAGAGATAGGAGCCACAGCTATTGATACTACTTTAAGATATAAATGGGATTATAAGATTACTTATTCTCCTAAAAATGTAGTAACTTATAATAATGTGTTATACGTAGCAAAAAATAGAAATAATAATTCTCAACCTGACATTAACCCAGAAGATTGGGAAGTATTTATGACTATTCCCAGAGCCAAGATTATTGTATCTGCAACAGAACCTAATCCAGATGCATTAGTTGAAGGAGGACAATGGTGGAAAATTAATGAAATATATCCAAATAAAACTGTAGCAATAAATGATGCAAATAATGTATCATTACAAGTAAATGATAGTGAAACTGCATTAGTGAAGTCTATAGAAGTATATGGAAACACTGAACAGATAGTTACTACGGGAGCACAATTAATTCCTTTTCCCTATGATACTAGAAATAGTATACAATCTTTGGGAATTACTTTTACTGTAGACGGATTAGGAAGAATTTCTGTAAATGGAACTGTTACACAGAATTTTCCAAGTTATACTTTAAATGCCGATTTTCAATTACCAAAAGGAGTTTATAGTAAAACTGTAGCTACAGATGGTTTAGGTTTTATGATTTCAAGATATATTAGAGAAACAGGAGTATATGATTCTAAAGTAGTTAAAGATGAAGATGCTACTTTTGATACCACAGATTGGGATTATACTACTTATACTTATAGAGTAATATTTCAAGCTCCGGGGCCAGGAACAGTTTATAATATATCTAATTTTTCTCCAATGATTAATGCTGGAACCACGCTTCTTCCATTTGAGCCATGGAGTAATCAATTACCTTCTCCACGTCCAGATTTTCCTCAATTAATTAAAGGAGTAGGTTATTCTCCCAATTTACTAAATTTTGATGAATGGTATAATACTATTATTTTAGAAAATTCTAAAGCAGTAAAAGGAATAGTAAGAGGAACGGCAATATGGAATCTTTCTCTTAATTATATAACTTTAACAGCTACAGATAATGATTGTTACACAACTTTTAATGCTATTGAGGCTGAAAATATTTATAAAATTCCAGTAAAACCAAATAAAAAATATAGTCTTACATGGAATGCGATAGGAGATATAGGAAAAGTATATCTGTTTCGTAATGGTTCTAATTCTTCTTTTGTTTCTATAGACAATACTACAGGAATATTAAGAATGACTACAAATGCTGATACTACTTTTGTTACATTTAGAGTAGGAGTAAATAATGCAGGAGAATCTTGCACTTATACTAATTTAATGTTTATGGAAGATGATAATTTTGCTACAGAATATATAGATTACACAGATAAAGAAAAAGGTGTATTAAATGTAAATACAACAGGATTAAATTTATTTGATGCCAGTAAGCTTTCTAGCAAAACAATAGATGGAGTATCATTAACTAATAATAATGATGGAAGTTTTCTGTCTCTTATACACATCTCCGAGCCCACGAGACTACGCTGCATCTCGTA
>OWIT01000685.1_pt1 | contig 17437 bp, 10 predicted proteins | sample 1732681 | NCBI WGS metagenome assembly OWIT01 (sample SAMN05065741, study PRJEB22554) | human gut metagenome | biome: ENVO:2100002; feature: ENVO:00000062; material: ENVO:00002003 | host: Homo sapiens | place: USA | reverse complement strand
ATTCGTCGGCAGCGTCAGATGTGTATAAGAGACAGAGCCAAAGGTGCTAATTTCTTCCAATATGCACGGCATTCTTTCATGATATCACCCGATTGTAGTGCCGACCACAGCCACGTAAGTGCGATTCTATTTGACATAACCGATGGGCTGGACAAGGCTGTTAAAATATCAGAAAAGATGCCAGATGACGGTTTAAGTGAAAATGCCGTACCCTACATGATGGCAGCAGGAATTGTTAACGGATACGATATCGATCTTTATCTTTATGCACAAAACGCAGGCATAGCCCGTTATCAAACTATCACCACCACCGCTACGGCCAACATCTATGCTTCCGGACTTCAATTGGAAAGCACCGGACAAGAATATAAATTCAGTTTCATCCTTAACGAAAATGCGAATGAAGTATTTATTGAATTTGTCAGTGGCGAAAAGATATTAAAATCATATAGCGCAGGTACTCTATCCAAAGGTAACCATACGGTTTCAATGACAAAAGCGGAAATTCCTGCCGGCAAAGATATGCATTGGCAGATTAAAGCGACCGCCGAAAGTGTTGCCCGTCCGGTAAAAATGACTGGAGATGAAGAAACTCTTAAATTCTATAATGCATATGGAGTTGCCATAGACAACAATCCGGAAAGCCCTTACTTCGGCCGTATATACGTAGCAAGTAGTAAAGGAGGCACTTCAGCCGGGCGAACCACCGACCAAGGTATCTACATAATGGATCCGTTGTTCGGAGACATCACAAATCAATCCAACAAAGCTTATGACGGCGGAATAACCTGGAGTAGCAGCAATAGCCCGTTCCGTCTGGCCATAGCACCGGATGGCAGGGTATTTATGTGCGATTTCAGTGACGGTAATTCCGGTATCTATGTTATGGATCCGTCTAAGCCGAATGAAAAATTCATCAGCCTGTTCGAAGGGCTTACCAGAGATACGAACGGACTTGCCAGCAATACAAACAACGAACCCGTACACGGCTCTTCCTCCTCTTGCTACGTGACGGGAAGCGGCGAAAACACAATATTATATACTTTTGATGAAGATTATAAGGTGGATGGTAAAGCAGGAAATATACTACAATACAACATTGGAACAACTACCCACTGGACAGAAGCACCCAGCATCGCATTCAACAATGCGGCTACCGGCGGATATCAAGCTAATATGAATTCAACGATTCTCCCCGACGGACGCGGTGGTTGGTGGATCTCTCAATACCGGGCAGCCGATGAAGCAGCCGTTCCTTCTCTGATCCACTATAACGGCACCCAAGTAGATTTTGTATCTGGTAAAACAGATCCTACGATCATCGAGAATTCCCGGAATGGCGGTATGGCTATCAGCCTTGACGGAACCCGCATCGCCATGGGATGCAACAACGAAATAAAAATACTGGGTATCAGTTATAACGAAGAAGGAATACCTTCCATCAAACGCCTCCACTCCATAAAACCAGGAATCGGAGCTAACTCCAATAGCCTGGCATTCGACTGGGGAGGCAATGTATATCTAATCTCCAATTCCGGAGAACGCTTGGGAATGTGGGCCTTACCTAAAGCAGACAACACTTCTGTCACACCCGCACCATCTTCTCAAACTATCTCTAAAGAGATAGGTACCGTTGTAAATCTCGAAGCTACCGCCGCACCCGAAGGTATATCCTTATCATGGGAAGAGCCCGAAGGTTCTGTAGGAACTCCGGAATACAATATATACCGTGGTTCAGAATTAATAACCACAGTAACCGGAACCACTTACACAGACGAAATCTCGGAAGATGGTGAATACTCATACAGTGTAACTGCCGTATATGGAACTTACGAAACAGAAAAAGCAACCGTTTCTATCAAAATAACCGGAATAGAAGAATCGACGATGGGCACTTCCATCTATCCTAATCCGACAGACGGACCGGTAAACATCGAATCAGAAGAAACCATTCATTCTATCCAGGTATTCGACATAAACGGGCGAACCATTCTGAATATGAACAATTTGAATACAAATAAAGAAACAATCAGCCTTTACGAACAGTCCGGTGGAGTTTATATCATCAAAATAAACGGCATGACTTACCGAATCATTCGTAAATAAAAGCTGCGAAACCGATAAACGAATCATTGCAAATTAATAATAAGCTGACAAGAGGCCATAAAGAAAATATTACCGGTCCCTTGTCAGCTCACAAAACAAAGTATCGAACAATGGAGTACACAGCTATTTTCCTATTTCCATCAGGTGAAGTATAAGTATATACTTTACATATACAAAAGTGTATACTCTTACATCATAAAAGTATATACTCTTGGCACACAAAAGTACATACTCTTATAATCACCTATTAATCAAATGAATATAGAAGTAAAATAGGACATTCAAGTCCCATGTATTCAGCCGGATATATATTTACACCTGTTTACTACACACCTTTAAACGTGTAAATACGAGTTTGCAAATTATTGATTATAATTCTAAAAATAAAAAAATATATGTTTCTAATATTAAATCATATATTATCTTTGCAGATAAAGAACTTCCCCTTATATAATACATTATGAAAAAAATTCTACTTATAGTCATTTTAACATGCATCACTTTCTATTGTCAGGCAAATCAGAACCGGGTGATTGTAGGTGCAGAGCAAACAAACGTTTATCTCCCCTTATTGAAAAATAAGCGAATAGCTATTTTTTCCAATCATACCGGTATGATCGGAAATAGGCACTTACTGGACGTGTTGTTGGAGAATAAGATAAATGTAGTAGCCATATTCTCTCCCGAACACGGGTTTCGTGGTAACGCAGATGCCGGAGAACACGTTTCAAGCTCGGTGGATTCGAAAACCGGCGTGCCCATTCTCTCGTTATACGATGGTAAATTAGGTAGGCCCAGTGAAGAATCGATGCGGAAATTCGACCTGCTGATAGTCGACATACAAGATGTAGGATTAAGATTTTATACCTACTATGCATCCATGGTCCGCTTGATGGATGCATGTGCAGAGTATAACCGCAAAATGTTGATACTGGATCGTCCTAATCCGAACGGTCACTATGTAGACGGCCCCATCTTAGACATGAAATACAAATCAAGCGTCGGATGGCTTCCCATTCCGATAGTACACGGCATGACATTAGGAGAACTGGCATTAATGGTTAATGGCGAACGGTGGTTACCGGCTTCACGCATTTGTGATATAACAGTCATAAAATGCAAGAACTATACACACCAGACAATGTATGAATTGCCGATCCCTCCTTCCCCTAACCTGCCGAATATGAAAGCTGTGTACCTTTATCCTTCTACCTGCTACTTCGAGGCAACTCCCGTCAGTCTGGGTAGGGGGACACAGCTTCCTTTTCAAATATACGGACACCCTAATATGTTAGGATATGATTACACCTTCACACCACAAAGTATACCGGGTGCAAAAAATCCTCCCCAACTCAACAGAATTTGCCACGGTGTGAATTTAAGTGAACTGAGCAATGAAGAAATATGGAAAAAAGGAGTAGATTTGAGTTATCTTATCGATGCCTACCGGAATCTGAATATGGACGATTACTTTTTCCGGCCGTTTTTCGAGCTGTTGACAGGTAGAGATTATGTACGAAAAATGATAAAACAAGGTAAAAATGCGGATGAGATCAAAGCGATGTGGAAAGAAGATGTAGAGAAATTCAAGATACAACGCAAGCCTTACCTTATATATGAAGAATGACCGGTTCTTTCCTGTTGATGAATTACAAATTATTAAATTATAAATGACCGCATGACTCCAGTTTCTATTTTAATCACAATCGTGGCGTATTTCATTATCCTGTTTACGGTTTCATACATCGCAGGCAGAAAGGCCGATAATGAAGGTTTTTTCGTTGGGAACCGTAAATCGGCCTGGTATGTAGTGGCTTTTGCCATGATCGGCTCCAGTATATCCGGAGTGACATTCGTTTCCGTTCCGGGTATGGTAGCGGCAAGCGGATTCTCCTATTTGCAGATGGTACTCGGTTTCGTCGCAGGGCAAATCATTATCGCCTTTGTTTTGATACCGCTTTTCTACCGGATGAATTTAGTATCCATTTATGAGTATCTGGAGAACCGGTTCGGTCTGTCTTCTTACAAGACCGGTGCATGGTTCTTTTTCATCTCAAAAATGTTAGGAGCAGCCGTGCGGTTATTCCTTGTTTGCCTTACACTACAACTGTTGGTATTCGAGCCTTTCCACCTGCCGTTTATTCTTAATGTCATCATCACCGTAGCCCTTGTCTGGCTATACACTTTCCGTGGCGGTGTAAAATCACTGATATGGACCGATTCCCTGAAAACGTTCTGTCTGGTAGTATCCGTAGTTCTATGTATCTATTATATCGCTTCCGATCTTAAGTTAGGTTTCGGAAGTATGATAGCCACCATCTCCGAGAATGATTTTTCCCGCATGTTCTTTTTCGATGATGTGAATGATAAGCGCTACTTCTTCAAGCAATTCCTGGCGGGAGTGTTCACAATGATCGCTATGACCGGACTGGATCAGGACATGATGCAACGCAATTTAAGCTGTAAAAATTTTAAGGATTCACAGAAGAATATGATTACCAGCGGTATTTCCCAATTCTTCGTCATCCTGTTATTTCTCATGTTAGGAGTGTTATTATACACATTTACCGCACAACACGGAATTGAAAACCCCGAGAAAAGCGACGAATTATTCCCGATGATAGCTACCGGTGATTATTTCCCGGCCATAGTGGGCGTACTGTTTATTATCGGACTGATTTCATCTGCTTATTCGGCAGCCGGTTCGGCTCTGACCGCCTTGACAACTTCTTTTACAGTAGACATATTAGGAGCAAAAAACAAAGCAGAAAATGAATTGGTAAAGATACGCAAACGTGTACATATCGGCATGGCCATCATCATGGGCATTGTCATCTTCGTGTTCAATCAATTGAATAACACCAGCGTAATCGATGCTGTCTACATCTTGGCCAGTTACACCTACGGACCTATTTTAGGACTTTTTGCTTTTGGCATTTTCACAAAAAAACAGGTACGCGATAAATATATCCCCATAGTAGCCATTGTTTCTCCCATCCTCTGCTTTATCCTGCAAGAAAATTCGGAGAAGTGGTTTAACGGATATCAGTTCAGTTATGAGTTACTGATATTCAATGCATTGTTCACTTTTATAGGTCTTTGCCTGCTTATTAAAAAGAAAAAATAATTTTTTAATCAGATAATCAAGTATCACGCCGTATGAATAAGAAAATATATACCGGTATTCTATTTTTGTTCGCTGTATTAACCGGCATCCGGGCGCAGATCGGGGAGCACTTTCGTTTTGCTCTCCTGACAGACATTCATGTCACCCAAAAAGGAACCGCCTTTGACGATCTCCAAAACTCCATTCACCAAGTGAACAGAACGCAAGATATCGACTTCGTACTGGTAACGGGTGACATCACAGAAGAGGGTGACCGTGCTTCCATGCAAAGAGTGAAAGCAGCTCTCGGCCAATTAAAAGTCAAATATTATATCATTCCCGGAAATCATGAAACAAAATGGAGCGAAAGCGGAGTGACGGATTTCGGGCATATTTTTGGCGGAGAACGTTTCAAATTCGAACATAAAGGCTTTCTCTTTTTAGGATTCAATTCCGGACCATTAATGCGTATGGCCGATGGTCATGTCGTTCCGCAAGACATCACCTGGCTTAAGAAAGAATTGAAAGAGGCCGGAAAAGAGAAACCCGTATTTCTGGTCACTCACTATCCGATGCTAAAAGGCGATGTGGATAATTGGTACGACGTAACAGACGCTGTGCGCCCTTATAACATCCGCGCTTTTCTGGGCGGGCATTACCATCTCAACAAATTCTTCTCATACGATGGTATTCCCGGAATCATCAACCGTTCCAATCTGCGTGGAAAAGAAGCAATTGGTGGGTACAACATTTATGAAATCACCCCGGATTCCCTTCTTGTCTATGAACAGAAAATTGGTAAGGAGCCTCAAAAGTGGTGCTCGCTCTCATTAGTCCACTCATATTATGACAAAAAAGGAGCAACAGACAAATATCCCGATTACTCCGTAAACAAAGAGTATCCGCAAGTAAAAGAAAAATGGTTAGTACAAACCGGTATCGGTATTTATTGCTCACCGGCAATAGCCGATAAGCAAGTTTTTGTAGGTGATGATATGGGCTTTCTGACCTCCTATAGCCTTCAAAAAGGGAAAAAACAATGGAGTTTCCATTCCGGCAACCGTATAGTAGGAACACCGGCGGTAGCCGACGGCATAGTCGTATTCGGCTCAGCCGATAAGAAGATTTACGCGTTGAACGCAAACAATGGAGAATTACGCTGGGAAGTAGAAGCCCAAGAACCAGTCCTGGGTGCTGTGACCATTGATAACGGAATAGTTTATATAGGGGCCAGCGATCATACATTCCGCGCTATCGATCTCTATACCGGAAAAATCAAATGGACATACACAGGTGTAAAAGGTTATATAGAAACCCGCCCTCTGATTGAAGAAGACAAGGTGATTTTTGGAGCATGGGATAACACACTCTACGCCCTCAACAAGAATACCGGAGAAGAACTGTGGAAATGGACAGGCGGATTAACCCGTATGCATTTCTCTCCTGCAGCAGTATGGCCGGTAGCCGCTAATGGCAAAGTATTCATTACTGACCCGCAACGTGCCATGACTGCCATCGATTTGGCAACAGGAGAGACCATATGGCGTACTTACCAGTCTACCGTACGCGAAACAATCGGATTGTCTGCCGATAAAAAACGGGTATATAGCAAGACAATGAATGACAGCATCGTCTGCTACTCTACCCAAGGAGACAAGCCGCACCAGTTATGGAGCTCTAATGTCGGCTTTGGTTATGAGCATGCTCCTTCCATGCAAGTCGAAAAAGACGGAGTAATGTTCGGCAGTACGAAAGGAGGGCTTATCTTTGCATTGGAGCCATTAACAGGCAAAGTTCTATGGAAGCACAAAATCGGTAACTCTCTGATCAATACCGTTGTCCCTATCAATCGCCATCAGGTATTATTCACGGCTACCAGTGGAGAAACCGGACTGTTAGAGTGGAAAGAACCAAAAGAATAAGAAAAATAAAAATATATAAAACTGAAATATGAAAACTACAATTAATTGCTTCATCCCTTTTGCAGATGCAGCACAGGCCGAAAAGACAATACAGGGTTTGAAGTCGTCAAACCTGGTAAAAGATATATATTTGTTAGTAACGGAAGACATGGAAGTCCCTCTCCGGGGATGCCGGATTCTGCACGTGCCGGCACTCAATTCCACTGCCACCATGCGCATAATAGCTGCCCACTCCGATGCCGACTACACACTGTTTTATACTAAGTACACTACACTAAAACTGGGCATGTTTGCCCTCGAACGCATGACCCGTATTGCAGAAGACAGTGTTGCCGGCATGGTATACGCCGACCATTACCAAGTATCAGAAGGGATTCAAAAAAATGCTCCTGTAATAGATTACCAGTTTGGCAGTCTTCGCGATGATTTCAACTTCGGATCGGTTTTGCTATACAAGGCAAGTGCCCTGCAAGAAGCCGTCACCCGAATGAAAACCGACTATCAATTTGCCGGCCTGTATGACCTGCGGCTTAAACTCTCGCAAAAGGAATCGCTGGTTCACATCAACGAGTATCTCTATTCGGAAATAGAAAACGATACCCGAAAAAGCGGTGAAAAAATATTCGATTATGTAGACCCCAAAAATCGAGGAGTACAAATAGAGATGGAACAAGCTTGCACAGAACATCTGAAAGAGATAGGCGGCTATCTGGCTCCTACCTTCAAAAAGATCGAATTCGATGCCACCGATTTTGAATATGAAGCTTCTGTCATTATTCCGGTACGCAATCGCATCCGTACCATCAAGGATGCCATCCGTTCGGTATTAAACCAAAAAACGGATTTCAAATTCAACCTCATCGTCATCGACAACCACTCTACTGACGGTACAACAGATGCGATCCGTGAATTTGCATCCGACGACCGTCTCATTCACATCCTGCCCGAACGCAATGACTTAGGTATTGGCGGGTGTTGGAATCTCGGAGTGCATCATGATAAATGTGGAAAATTCGCCGTACAATTGGATAGTGACGATGTATACAAGGACGAAAACACCCTAAAAACAATGGTTAATGCGTTCTATGAACAAAACTGTGCAATGGTGGTAGGTACCTATATGATGACGGATTTCCACATGAATATGATTGCTCCGGGCATCATCGACCATAAAGAATGGACTCCCGAAAACGGACGCAACAATGCCCTGCGTATCAATGGGCTGGGTGCTCCACGTGCTTTTTACACACCGGTATTACGAGAAATCAAAGTCCCCAACACCAGCTATGGAGAAGATTATGCTCTCGGACTCAATTTCTCCCGCCGGTACCAGATAGGCCGTGTTTACGAGGTAGTATATTTATGCCGCCGTTGGGACGATAATTCCGACGCTTCATTGGACATTATAAAAATGAACGGACACAACCTGTATAAAGACCGTATCCGCACTTGGGAATTACAGGCCCGCATTGCCATGAACCGTCATCAAATGTAAGGACAAAGATGGATACAAAACAGAAAATAGAACGGTTGCTAACCGACCAGCTTTCTGCATGGGAGTTGGCCGGAAACAATTATGCAGCATTAGCCCGGATTAAAGTCAAAGACCTAAATGTAAACGGGATGCACTATAAAGTACAATTTAATCCTGCACGCATTGTCTCTTCGGCAGCCAAAGTAGATGCCCAATCCATACAAGAACGGAAATGTTTTCTTTGCCCCACCAACCTCCCTGCCATGCAGAGAGGGATTCCATTCAAAGATAATTATCAGATACTGATTAACCCGTTTCCGATTTTCCCGAAGCACCTTACTGTTCCGGCTTTAGAACACGTGGACCAACGTATAAAAAAACGTTTTGGAGACATGCTCGATCTGGCGGCTATTGCCGAAGATTACATCGTTTTTTATAACGGTCCGAAATGTGGTGCTTCCGCTCCCGACCATGCTCATTTTCAAGCTGGCAATAAAGGTTTTCTCCCTCTTGAACAAGAATGGAGGAATAAGAAAGCCGGAAAGATTGTCACCTACAGGACAGCGTCTCTTTCTTATCTGGATGATGCTCCACGAACCACTCTGGTTATAGAAACCGGAAACCGGGAAGACGCCATCGCACTATTCAACCTTGTATACAACGCAATGGAACTCAAACCGGGAGAAGACGAACCCATGATGAACATTCTTGCATGGACAGAAAACAGCCAATGGATTGTTTGCATTTTTCCACGCGCCAAGCACCGCCCGTCCTGCTATGCGGCAGCAGGAGACGCCAATATCCTCATCAGTCCGGCATCCGTAGATATGGGAGGCGTATTCATCACCCCGCAGGAAAAAGACTTTGAAAAGCTAACGGCAACAGACATTATGTCTATACTCGGAGAAGTCTGTCTGGACACAGATGAGTTTCGTAAACTAAGACAACGCATAAAAGAACAATTATGAGAGAGCCCAAAGTACATGTCGGCATCCTGTCCGAAACAAAAATAGAATTTATTTTTCCGGATACTTATCGTGTCAACGAAGAAGAAGTATCCGGAAAACAACTTGTCCTTTTTGATAATGGTAAGATTCTCTGGAAAAACAACCGTTACGATGAATTGCTGTTTGAACCCTTGCGGGAAGATACCGACTCTTTCGAATTATTAGATGTAACGATCGGCATCAATTTCCATTGGGAACGCAAGGAGAACCAACGTTTTCACGGAGCACTGAAATTTATTGTAGAAGATGAAAAGATAACCGGTATCAATGTCATCCATGTAGAAGATTATTTAACCAGTGTCATCTCCTCGGAAATGAGCGCAACCGCTTCTCTGGAACTGCTGAAAGCCCATGCAGTCATTTCGCGCAGTTGGCTACTTTGTCAGTTGAAAGTGGAAAGTGGAAAGTTGAAAGTTGCTATGCAGCATAATAACGCAGCCAACTCTCAACTTTTAACTCTCAACTCTCAATTAAATAAGGACTCTCAACTTTCAACTTCCAACTTTCAACTAATCAAGTGGTATGACCGGGAAGACCATGTGCACTTTGACGTGTGCGCCGATGATCATTGTCAACGCTACCAGGGAATCACCCGGGCAAGCACTGAAATTGTAGAGCAAGCCATCCAAGCTACCCGGGGACAGGTATTAACATCCGAAGATAAAATCTGCGATGCGCGCTTCTCTAAATGTTGCGGAGGGGCCTTCGAAGAATTTCAATACTGCTGGGAAGACGTAAAACACCCCTATCTTGTCAAACAACGAGACAGTAAAAAAGCGACCTTCCTACCCGATCTACGTATCCATTCAGAAGCAGAGAAGTGGATACGGACCTCTCCTGATGCATTCTGTAATACGAAAGAAAAGAGAATACTCAGTCAGGTATTGAACAACTACGATCAGGAAACTACCGATTTTTACCGTTGGAAAGTAGAATATACACAGGAAGAACTGGCCAAACTTATTTTCCAACGTTCCGGCATCGACTATGGGCAGGTTATAGATTTGATCCCTATAGAACGCGGCACATCCGCCCGTATCTCAAAGTTAAAAATCATAGGAACGAAAAAGACGCTCATTATCGGTAAGGAACTGGAAATCCGGAGAACCCTGTCTCCTTCCCACTTATACAGTTCGGCATTCGTTGTGGACAAAACAGAGGTAAAAAATGGTATTCCCGGAAAATTTATTCTCACAGGTGCCGGTTGGGGACATGGTGTAGGGCTCTGCCAGATCGGTGCCGCCGTAATGGGCGAACAAGGTTATGCTTACGACGAAATATTGTTGCACTATTACATCGGTGCCGCTATCGAGAAATTATATTAAATATATACCGTCATGAAAAACAAGAAACTATCACCGTGGGCTTGGATACCGACATTGTACTTTGCACAAGGTCTACCTTACGTAGCTGTGATGACCATCTCTGTCATTATGTATAAAAAGCTCGGTATCTCCAACACAGACATCGCCCTATATACCAGTTGGTTATATCTCCCTTGGGTTATCAAACCATTCTGGAGCCCTTTTATTGATTTACTGAAAACCAAACGTTGGTGGGTAGTAACCATGCAGATTTTGGTGGGAGCAGGACTGGCCGGAATAGCTTTCACCATCCCAATGCCTAATTTCTTTCAGATAACCCTTGCCATATTCTGGCTGGTAGCTTTCAGTTCGGCTACACATGATATAGCCGCCGACGGGTTCTACATGCTGGCTTTAAGCGTCCGGGACCAAGCTATGTATGTCGGCATCCGAAGTACTTTTTACCGGATTGCAACAATAGCCGGACAAGGACTTCTGGTCGTACTGGCCGGAGAACTGGAAAAGCGTACTTCTACCATAGCCATGGCATGGAGTATTACATTCTATATCCTTGCAGGACTCTTCATTGCATTCTATTTATACCACAGTTACATTTTGCCTCATCCGGCATCCGACAAGCCGGCAGTGGGCAATGTGACCGCGAACAACATATTCAAAGAGTTCTTTGCCACATTCGCAAGTTTCTTCAAAAAGCCGCAAGCCGGAGTTGCCATATTGTTCATGCTGTTCTACCGCTTACCGGAAGCACAATTGGTAAAGCTTATCAATCCTTTTCTACTCGATCCTATTGAAAAAGGCGGGTTAGGGCTGAGTACAGCCGAAGTCGGCTGGGTATACGGCACTATCGGTATTATAGGACTCACTCTCGGAGGAATCATCGGCGGTATTTGCGCGGCAAAAGGCGGACTACAAAAATGGCTATGGCCAATGGCATGGAGTATATCACTCACTTGCATTACATTTGTTTATCTGGGATATTTTCAGCCGCAAGATCTTCTCACAATCAATATTTGTGTATTTATCGAACAGTTCGGATACGGATTCGGTTTCACGGCTTATATGCTTTACTTAATTTATTATTCCGACGGTGAACACAAGACAGCACATTATGCCATTTGTACCGCTTTCATGGCATTAGGTATGATGTTGCCGGGTATGATGGCCGGTTGGCTACAGGAACTTATCGGATACGAGAAGTTCTTTATCTGGGTAATGATCTGTTGTGCTGCTACAATAGCTGTCTGTGCATTCATCAAGATCGATCCGAATTACGGTAAAAAAGAAGAAACAGAAGAAATTAAAGAAACCCAAAAATAAAACAATAACGATTCGAAACAGAGATATTTATGAACAAATTCCGATTTATTATTCTTAGCACCTGCTGCCTGCTGTCCCTCACCATACAGGCACAAAAAATAAAAATCAAAACCGGTATTGAGGTTCTGAAAGAACAGAACTTCAAATGCCTCGAAGGAAAACGTGTCGGCCTCATCACCAATCCGACCGGAGTAGACAATCACTTGAAATCGACCATCGATATCCTTCACGAAGCCCCCAACGTGAATCTGGTAGCTCTATACGGGCCGGAACATGGTGTACGCGGTGATGTTCATGCCGGAGACAAAGTGGATAACTCCGCCGATCCGTCTACCGGCCTACCGGTTTATTCACTTTACGGAAAGACTCGTAAACCAACCCCTGAGATGCTAAAAGACATCGATGTGTTAGTATACGATATACAAGATATCGGTTGTCGTTCATTCACTTATATCAGTACCATGGGAGTGGCCATGGAAGCCGCAGCCGAAAATGGAAAGGAATTTATCGTGCTCGACCGTCCAAACCCGGTGGGTGGTGAAAAGGTGGAAGGCAATCTGGTAGAAGATAAATACATTTCTTTTGTAAGTCAATTTAAGATTCCGTACCTTTACGGACTCACTTGCGGCGAATTAGCTTTGATGCTGAACGGTGAAAATATGCTGGGCAAGCGGTGCGATCTGCACGTGGTGAAAATGAAAGGATGGAAACGCAAGATGGACTATGTGCAAACCGGCTTGCAATGGATTCCTTCCTCCCCCCACATTCCGCATCCACATTCAGCCTTCTTCTATCCGGTATCGGGCATACTCGGAGAACTGGGTTATCTGTCCATCGGAGTAGGTTATACCATTCCATTCCAGATGTTTGCCGCCCCATGGATAAAAGCCGAAGAACTGGCCGGCAAGCTAAATCAATTGCAACTGCCCGGTATCGTTTTCCGTCCGATACACCTCAAGCCGTTTTATTCCGTAGGGAAAGGAGAGCATCTGCAAGGAGTACAAGTGCATATTATGGATTACCGGAAAGCTGCACTAAGTGAAATACAATTTCTGGTAATGCAAGAGGTGGCTGCTCTTTATCCGGAACATACTGTATTCGATCATGCAGACAAAGGACGTTTCGACATGTTCGATAAAGTAAGCGGCTCCAATGAAATACGCGAACGTTTCAGCAAACATAACCGTTGGGAAGACATTCGTGACTATTGGTATAAAGATGTAGACAGCTTCCGGCAATTGTCTAAAAAATATTATTTATATAAATAAAAATGGATAAGGAGAATAAGTACCAGGCCTTTCTGCAGGAAATTTCACAGTTTGTCCCGCAAGAAAGAATCTACACTGACGAATTACGTCGGCTGGCATGGGGAACAGATGCAGGTTTCTACCGGCTCATTCCCCAGATCGTCATTCGTTCGAACAACGAGCAGGAGATATCGGATTTATTGCGTTCGGCAACCCGACATCAGTTGCCGGTGACCTTCCGTGCAGCCGGAACGAGCTTATCCGGACAAGCCATCAGCGACTCTATTCTCATTATAGCCGGAAAAAACTGGGAAAAATACAGCATTTCTCCCGATCATAACCGGATCACATTGCAACCCGGCATCATCGGGCAGCGTGTCAACGAACTGTTACAGCCATTCGGACGTAAATTCGCCCCGGATCCGGCTTCAGTAAAAAGTGCCATGATAGGCGGCATTGTGATGAATAACGCTTCCGGTATGAATTGCGGGACACATGCCAACAGCGATAAGATGTTATTATCTGCACGTATTATACTGGCAGATGGCACTTTGCTCGATACCGGCAATGACGCCAGCAAACAGGCTTTTTCAATGAAGCATGCAGAGTTTATCACACAAATTCAATCCCTGCGTGACCAAATTCGTACCGATAAAGAACTCAGCGCCCGGATTCGCTATAAATATTCAATCAAAAATGTAACGGGACTGAATTTATTACCTTTCATCACATTCGATGATCCGTTCGATATCATCACTCACTTAATGGTAGGTTCGGAAGGAACACTTGCATTCCTTTCCGAAGTCACCATGAGCACAGAATACGACTATCCGCACAAGGCCAGCGCCATGCTCTATTTTAAAGACATCAAAGAAGCATGCCGGGCAGTAGTAGCATTGAAGAAGTTAACCAACGAAAAGAAAGAATGGATTGTAAAAGGTGCCGAACTACTCGACTGGAAATCGTTAGCATCGGTCAATGATCGGACAGGAGAAGGACTCACCGCCGTACTGACAGAGACCAAAGCACACAGTAAAGAAGAACTGGCAGCAAATATCGCTGTCATAGAGGAAACGCTGAAACCCTTCAACACTTATATTCCCGTCCACTTTACGGACAAACCGGAGGAATACTCCAAATATTGGGCCATCCGTTCCGGGATTTTCCCTTCTGTAGGAGGAACCCGGAAACCGGGAACCACAAGTCTCATCGAAGATGTGGCCTTCCACATCGAAGACCTACCTGAAGCAACTGCCGACTTGCAACAACTGATAGCCCGTCATGGATATGACGATGCCTGTATCTACGGGCATGCCCTCGAAGGTAATTATCATTTCATCATCAACCAGTCTTTCAGTACGGATGCTGAAGTAAAACGCTACGAAGAACTGATGAATGATGTCAAAACTTTAGTAATAGACAAATATGACGGTTCACTGAAAGCAGAACACGGTACCGGACGCAACATGGCTCCGTTCGTAAAATACGAATGGGGAGAAAAAGCGTATCGTATGATGCAAGCCGTCAAAACACTCTTCGACCCGCTGAATATACTTAATCCGGGAGTTATCTTCAACGATGATCCCCAATGTCATATCAAGAATTTTAAACCGTTGCCTCTATTAGGCAGCTCCCACCGGCAACAGGCAGAAAACAATAAAAGTACACCGGATATCGGCCCAATAGACAAGTGTATCGAATGCGGCTTCTGTGAAGTAAACTGCCTGACTTGCGGTTTCACTCTTTCTTCGCGCCAACGTATCGTGCTACAACGCGAAATCTCCCGACTCAAAGAAAGCGGTGAAAATCCCCAAAGGCTGGCAACCTTGCAAAAACAATACCGCTATCCCGGCAATCAAACCTGTGCCGGCGACGGTCTCTGTTCTACATCTTGTCCAATGGGAATCAATACCGGCGATCTGACTCATTATATCCGCCAACAGGAATTACCGGAAGGTAGCTTCGCTTACTCCATAGGCAACTTTGCCGCCAACCATTTTGCCGGTATAAAGAGCAGCTTGCGCCCTATGTTGACCTTAGCCAACGCAGCACACACCGTATTAGGTACTTCGGCAATGCTTACTCTCACTACAGGAATGCACAACTTGTTAGGTATTCCGCAATGGACTCCTTTCATGCCCAAGAGCTATAAGAGAAGGGAGAAGGGAGATTTGAGCAGGGAGAAGGAAAGAGAGGAAAGTCAAAGTGACAGCAATACCGACTCTCAACTTTCAACTTTCAACTCTCAACTTTCAACTAAAAAAAAGGCTTTCAGCTCTCAGCTAAACAAGGTCGTTTATTTTCCAAGCTGTATTAATCAGACGATGGGACTTCCTAAGAAATCCAGGGAGAAGCAACCACTCGTAGATAAGATGTTATCGCTACTGCAAAAGGCCGGATACGAAGTGATCTTTCCGAAAGATATGGAGAAACTCTGTTGCGGTACAATTTGGGAAAGTAAAGGTATGCCGGATATTGCCGACCATAAATCGGCAGAACTTGAAAAAGCCTTGTGGGAAGCTTCCGAAAAAGGGAAATACCTTGTGCTCTGTGACCAAAGCCCCTGCCTGCATCGTATGCGTGAAAAAATCCGGAAGATGAAGCTATATGAACCGGCCGAGTTTATCTATACCTTCCTGCGCGACAAGTTGGAATTCTGCCCGGTCGACCGTCCGGTAGCTATCCATATCACCTGCTCCATGCGTAGGATGGGATTGGCCGATACCCTCCTTTCTCTGGCACGTTTATGCTCCACCCGGGTGATCGTTCCTGAAGAGGTGGGCTGTTGCGGTTTTGCAGGAGACAAGGGCTTCACACACCCGGAAGTGAATAGTTATGCACTGCGTAAGCTACGCCCTCAATTAGAAAAGGCAGGCATACAGACCGGATATTCCAATAGCCGTACCTGTGAAATAGGATTAGCTACCCATACAGGTGTAACTTACGTATCCATCGCCTACCTTGTAGACGAATGTACAAAAGCCCGTTGATCAAACTAAAAAACTTAACACATAAAAATTACAGAAAATGAATAAAACAACCAGTAAACGCCTCTTAGCCCTCGACATACTGAGAGGTATCACCATCGCAGGAATGATTATGGTGAACAACCCCGGGTCGTGGTCGTACGTCTACGCACCATTGGGACACGCCCAATGGAACGGTTTGACACCGACTGATCTCGTATTCCCCTTTTTCATGTTTATCATGGGAATATCTACTTATATTTCTCTCCGGAAATACAATTTTGAATTCAGCCATTCAGCCGCTCTGAAAATACTCAAACGTACCATTGTTATTTTCGCCATCGGATTGGGGCTTGCATGGTTCTCCATGTTCTGCCGTACATGGAACTTCCTGTCTGCCGAAGAAATTTCGTTCTTCTCCCGTCTCGGACAATCTATTTGGACATTCGACCATATCCGCATTTTGGGAGTTATGCAACGGCTGGCACTCTGCTATGGCGCAACTGCCATCGTTGCCCTGACCATGAAGCACAAGCATATCCCCTACCTGATTGCGACCCTGCTGATCGGTTACTTCATTTTGCTCGTCACCGGCAACGGATTCGAGTACAACAGTACCAATATACTTTCGGTCGTAGACCGTGCCGTATTAGGCGAAGCGCATATGTATAAAGACAACGGAATCGATCCGGAAGGATTATTAAGCACGATCCCGGCCATCGCCCACGTATTGATAGGCTTTTGTGTCGGAAAACTGCTGATGGAAGTAAAGGACATCAACGAGAAACTCGAACGGTTGTTCCTCATCGGCACGATCCTTACTTTTCTGGGCTTCCTGCTCAGTTACGGCTGCCCCATCAACAAGAAAATATGGTCGCCCACTTTCGCCATTGTCACTTGCGGATTGGGTTCCAGTTTTTTAGCATTACTCATCTGGCTGTCTCTTATACACATCTGACGCTGCCGA
>OWIT01000654.1_pt1 | contig 17997 bp, 14 predicted proteins | sample 1732681 | NCBI WGS metagenome assembly OWIT01 (sample SAMN05065741, study PRJEB22554) | human gut metagenome | biome: ENVO:2100002; feature: ENVO:00000062; material: ENVO:00002003 | host: Homo sapiens | place: USA | reverse complement strand
GACCCGCATGCCCAGTGGTGTGAGAGGGGTAGGTGAAAGCTTCCCCTACTCGATTGCCTATTGCCAGAACGTCCAGCAAAAACTGTTTGATTCATCTTTAAATCGAAATGTTTCAATTAAACTCAAAAGATTACTGATAACAAACAAGTGAAGGTCCACATGAATAACGATTTTCCCCGCATTAAACGACTCCCGCCTTACGTCTTTAACATTACCAACGAACTGAAGATGGCGGCCCGTCATCGCGGAGAGGACATCATTGATTTGAGCATGGGCAACCCCGACGGCGACACACCGAAGCACATCGTCGACAAGATGGTCGAAGTGGCGCAGCGCCCCGGAACCCACGGCTATTCCGCTTCCCGTGGTATCCCTCGTCTTCGCAAGGCCATCAGCGATTGGTACAAGAGACGCTGGGACGTCGATATTGATCCGGACAAAGAAGCCATCGTTACGATCGGCTCCAAGGAAGGTATCGCTCACCTGATGCTCGCAACCTGCGATCGTGGCGACACGGTCCTCGTTCCGAATCCGAGCTACCCGATTCATATTTACGGTTCCATCATCGCCGGTGCCGATGTCCGCAGCGTCCGCATGGGCCCCGGCATCGATTTCTTCAGCGAATTCGAAAGAGCCGTGACGGAAACGACCCCGAAACCCAAACTCATGATTCTGGGTTTCCCGAGCAACCCGACCGCTCAGTGCGTAGATCTCGACTTTTTTGAAAAACTCGTCGCCCTGGCTAAGAAGCACGGCGTCTACATCGTTCACGACTTGGCCTACGCCGACATCGTCTACGACGGATTCAAGGCGCCTTCCATCATGCAGGTCCCGGGCGCTAAAGACGTGGCCGTCGAGTTCTTCACGATGAGTAAGAGCTACAACATGGCCGGCTGGCGTATCGGCTTCATGGTCGGAAACCGTGAACTTGTCGGCGCACTGACTCGTATCAAGAGCTATCACGACTACGGCACTTTCACACCGATTCAGGTCGGCGCGATCGAAGCCTTGAACGGTCCTCAGGAATGCGTCGAAGAAGTCAGAAAAGAATACGAACACCGTCGCGACGTGATGGTCAAAGGCCTGCATGACTTAGGCTGGATGGTAGAAAAACCCAAGGCCTCCATGTATATCTGGGCTGAGCTCCCCGAGTTCTACAAGTCCATGGGCAGCGTGGAATTCTCCAAACGCCTGCTGGAGAAAGCCAAGGTCGCCGTTTCTCCTGGCATCGGTTTCGGTGAATACGGTGAAGGCTTTGTGCGTATCGCCCTGATCGAAAACGCCGATCGTATTCGTCAGGCCCTGCGCGGTATTCGTCAGATGTTCAAAGAAGACGGTCTGATCCAGCCCAAGACGAAGAAATTCCATCGTCGCTGGAAGGGCGAGCCGGCCCCGGCTGCTCCGGAAAAGAAACCGGCAGCACCCAAATTCGCCAAGGTCAAGAACATTCCTACCAAGGGTTCTAAGAAACCCAAGGCAAAAGCAGCTTCCAAGAAAAAATAGTTAAACGCAAGGAGAGGAAATGGCAACGGAAATCAAAGTCGGTTTGGCCGGTTTCGGTAATGTCGGCAAAGGCACGTACGACATCTTAGAAAGAAACCATTCTTTAATCAGACAAAGAGCGGGGGCGCCGATCTCGGTCAAACGCGTGACCGTCCGCAATGTCGACCGCGTTAAACTTCTGGTCGACGAAGATGTGATCGTCACCAACGATTGGCATGATCTGGTTAATGACCCGGAAGTCAACGTTGTGGTTGAAGCCATGGGCGGCATCGAGCCTGCAAAATCTTTGATTTTGGCCGCTATCGACGCCGGCAAGCATGTCGTGACCGCAAACAAAGCTTTGCTGGCAGAACACGGCAACGAGATTTTCTCTGCCGCTCAGGCCAAAGGCGTCAATGTCGCCTTTGAAGCCGCCGTTGCCGGTTCCATTCCGATTGTTAAGGCGCTGCGCGAAGGCTTAGCCGCCAACCGCGTCTCTTCGATCGTCGGCATCATCAACGGAACCTGTAACTTCATCCTCTCTACCATGCGTGATACCGGACGCAGTTTCGACGATGTGCTCAAAGAAGCTCAGCGCTTGGGTTACGCCGAAGCCGATCCGACCTTCGACATCGAAGGTACGGACTCCGCTCATAAACTGATGCTTCTCTCGGCTATTGCTTTCGGCGTTCCGGTCGATATGTCTAAAGTTCATATCGAAGGCATTACACATCTGGAAGCCAAAGACATTAAGTTTGCCGAAGAACTCGGCTACCGCATCAAGCTGCTTGGCATCACCAAGTACACCGATTACGGCATCGAACTTCGCGTCCATCCGGCGCTTGTTCCCACACGCCGCCTGCTCGCCAATGTAGAAGGCGCGATGAACGCCGTCGTTGTGAAAGGCGACGCCGCCGAAAGTTCTCTTTACTACGGCAAAGGCGCCGGCTCTGAGCCGACCGGTTCTGCCGTGGTTGCAGACTTGATCGATATCGCTCGTACTGCGGAAGTGGCTGTCTCCGAGCGTCCTCGTATGCCGACCACAACGCATAACCCGAAAGCCAAATCTTTTGCTGACTTCGGTGATACGGTCTGCTCTTACTACCTGCGCATTCCCGTTGAAGACAAACCCGGCGTTTTGGCGGAAATCGCCCGTATTCTGGCCGACAACAAGATTTCTATTGAGTCTTTGATCCAGAAAGAAGCACCTTTGGAGGACGCTTCTACCGAAATCATTCTGCTGACGCACAGCACCCGTGAAGCGGATATTCAAAGAGCCATCCGTACGATGCAGCAGCTGGCCAATGTCCGCGGCGCCATCGTGCTTCTGAGAAAGGAAGAATTACAGTAATGCAATACGTGTCTACACGCGGCGGCGTGCCCGCCGCCTCTTACAGCGAAATTGTTCTTCAGGGTTTGGCGCGTGACGGCGGCTTGTTCGTGCCTAAGGTCTACCCGCAGGTTTCGAAAGAAACTCTAAAGAACTGGCGCGGCCTCTCTTACGCTCAGCTCGCGACTGCCGTGACAAGTCTTTTTGCCAAAGATATGCAGCGCTCGGATATCGCCCGTCTGTGCGAAACCACTTACACGCCCGAAGTTTACTGTCACGGCCGCGAAGGCACGGATTTCAAAAAAATCGCGCCCGTCGTTTGGCTGGAAAATGACTTCGGCATTCTCGAGCTCTCCAACGGTCCGACGCTCGCCTTTAAAGACATGGCGATGCAGTACCTGGGTTCGCTCTTTGAGTTTGTGCTCGCCCGCAAAGAAACCCGCCTGAATATTCTCGGCGCCACGAGCGGAGATACCGGCAGCGCAGCCGAATACGCTATGAAAGGCCGTGAAGGCATTCAGGTCTTCATGCTTTCGCCAGCCGGCCGCATGAGCAGATTCCAGAAAGCTCAGATGTATTCCCTGCAGGATAAGAACATTTTCAATATTGCTGTCCAAGGCAGTTTTGATGATGCTCAGGATATCGTCAAAGCCGTATCCGGCGACTTGACCTTTAAGACCGAGCATCACATCGGCGCTGTGAATTCCATTAACTGGGCACGAATTGCCGCTCAGGTCATTTACTACTTCAGCGCTTGGCTCCAAGCGACCGAATCCGAAGATGAAGAAGTCACATTCTCCGTGCCCTCCGGCAACTTCGGTGACGTTTTAGCAGGCTGGATCGCCAAGCAGATGGGGCTCCCTGTGGCTCGTCTGATCGTAGCTACCAATGAAAACGATGTCCTCTATGAATTCTTCCGCAGCGGCCGTTATCGCATTCGCGATTCTGCACATACCTTTGTGACGAGTTCTCCGTCCATGGATATTTCCAAGGCTTCCAACTTCGAACGCTATATCTACGACATCACCGGCAGAAATCCTGAGCGTGTGGTAGAGCTCTGGACCGAGCTGGCTCAGAAGAAGGAATTCCTTCTCAATGCAGAAGAATGGGCAGCTGTGAAGGCAAGCGGCTTTACCGCTTCCAGAAGCACCCACGCCGACCGTTTGGCCTGCATCAAGCGCGTTTGGGATCAGTACGGCTTCCTTGTGGATCCGCACACAGCGGACGGCATCAATGCGGCAGTGAAAGAACGAATCCCGGGTGTAAAAACCATTTGTTTGGAAACCGCATTACCTGCTAAATTTGCAGCTACGATTAAAGAAGCCGTCGGCTTTGAACCTCCGGTTCCGGCCGGCTACGAAGATCTGCTCGAAAAACCACAGAAAGTGCTGGAAATGCCTGCGGATGCGCAGTTGGTTAAAAATTTTCTCGCCGAGCATGACGTCGGGAAATAAGTTTTAATTTGAAGAGGCTTGCTTAACCGCAGGCCTTTTTGTTTTTATGAAGATTGTTAATTTTGTTGGATACTCCGGCAGCGGCAAAACGACCCTGATCGAAAAAATCATCGCGCTGCTCGCTGAGCGCGGCCTCAAAGTCTCGGCCGTTAAAAATGCCCATCACAATGTCGATATCGATAAGCCCGGGAAGGATTCTTATCGTTTTCGTGAAGCAGGTGCGACGCAGGTTATTGTGCATACCGACGAACGCTGGGCCATGCTCACCGAGACGCCGAAAGACAAGCCCACGCTTTCGGATTTGATTCGTCATTTAGATCCTGCGGACATCGTGATTGTCGAAGGCTTTAAGACCGAAGAGCAGGAAGCGCTTCGTCTGGAGGTTTGGCGCAAGCTCGAACGGCATGAAACACCGATTTGCGCACACGACAAGCGCATCGCTGCGGTCGTGACCGATACGACACACCCGGTATTTGGAAATCTGCCGATTTTTGATATAAATGATGCCGAAACTATTACTCGCTTCATAGTCCGAAAGCTTGGCCTCGGAGACGGAGAAACACGGAAATGCTGACAGTTGAACAAGCAAAAGCAAAGATTTTGGAAGGTGCGGAGGCGGTTGCCGAAGTAGAAGATATGGTGACCCTTTATTCGGCAGGCAAAATCCTCGCCCAAGACATCGTCTCTGAAATTAAAGTCCCTCCTCTGGATAATTCTCAGATGGACGGCTATGCCGTTCGCTGCGCCGATTTTGCAGGCGGTCGCCGCAATTTCCCGGTTTCTCAGCGAATTTTTGCCGGTCACGTCGGAACCGAGCTTGAGCCCGACACTGTGGCCCGTATCTTTACCGGCGCTCCGATTCCTCCGGGTGCCGATGCCGTTATTCCCCAGGAAGAAGCCTCTGAGATGGAAGACGGCAGCGTTGAATTCCATTGTGATCCTAAAGCCGGTGCCTGGATTCGAAGAGCGGGCTGCGACATCGATATCGGTCAGACCGTATTGAAAAAAGGCGATCGTCTGACACCTCCGGCGCTCGGCGTTGCCGCGAGCATCGGCGTCTCCACCGTAAAGGTCTACCGTCCGATACGTGTTTCGCTTTTCTTCACCGGCGACGAACTCGCGATGCCGGGAGAAAAGCTTGTCGAGGGCGGCATCTACAACTCCAACCGCTTTGTCCTGCGCGGACTGCTCCATCAGCTGGGCTGCGATGTGGTGGATTACGGCAATATTCCTGATACGTTTGAAGCAACTCTGGAAGCTTTCCGTAAAGCCTCACGCAAGTCTGATTTCATTCTGACCAGCGGCGGCATGAGCGTAGGCGAAGCCGACTTTATTCGCCGAGCCGTTGAAGAGCTCGGCAAGATGCAGATGTGGCGCATCGCCATGAAGCCGGGCAAACCGGTCGCCAAAGGTGAAGTTCGCGGCGTTCCGTTTATCGGTCTTCCCGGCAATCCCGTCTCCGGCTTTGTGACCTTCCTGCTGTTTGCTCAGCCGCTGATTCTTAAACTTTCCGGTCGCGGCCAGATTGATGTGAAGGGTTATATCCTTCCGCTGGCCTTTGATTACAAGTGCGGATCCCGCCGCGAATTCATCCGTGTCCGCCGCAACGGCGCCGGAGAGCTGGAAAACTACCGAACTCAAAACTCGGCAGTGCTCAGCTCCTGCACCTGGGCAGATGGCTTAGCCGACATTCCGGCTGAAGCTGACTTGAAGAAGGGCGATTTGGTGACCTACATCCCATTCACAGAATTCAACTTATAAGAGGCGTCAATGAAGATTGCAGTTCAAACAGAAGACTTTGATGTTCAGGCTGAAGTAGCGGCACTGCATGCGTCTCCCAAAGTCGGCGCCGTCGTGATGTTTTTAGGCACGGTTCGCGACCTTAACGAAGGTGACGAGGTCGCTTCCATGACGCTGGAGCACTATCCCGGCATGACCGAAAAAGCCCTTACGGCCATTGTGGAAGAGGCAAAGAAGCGCTGGGACATTATGGATGCGACCGTGATTCATCGTGTCGGCGAATTATTCGCCACGGATCAGATCGTTTTTGTCGGCGTTTCCGGCGCCCATCGCGGGGAAGCATTTAAAGCCTGCGAGTTCATTATTGACTACTTAAAGACCGAAGCCCCGTTCTGGAAGAAGGAAAAGGTGGGCGAGGGCACCCGTTGGGTACAGGCCAAAGAGACCGACGAAGCCGCAAAATCCAAGTGGACCAAATAAGCTCAAAATAAGAGAAAAACACACGTCCGTCTCCGCGGACTCTTCAGAATAGACGCATAGGGGAACAGGAGTTGATTCCGAATGTTTCCTTAACAAAAGGAGATTCAAACTCTTATGCGTCAAGATCAATTTACAACTCGGTTCCAAGAGTTGCTCGGAGAAGCACAATCGATGGCTGTTGAGCGTTCCCAGCAGTACATCGATCCGCTTCACTTGCTGCTTGCGGTATTAAAGGACACCGAGGGCACCGGAAGGACGCTCTTAGAGCGCTCCGGCGTGAGAGTCAGAGAACTCGAACGTAAGGTGAAGGAAGCGATCGGCAAACTGCCGGAAGTTTCCGGAGCTGCCGACAATGTCCAAATCAGCCGTGAGTTGATGGCAATCCTTAATTCGATGGAAAGGGAGGCCGAAAGACTCGGCGATAAATTCATTTCCACCGATCTCTTCCTTTTAGCCTTATGCGACAGCAAGTGTGACGCCGCACGTCTTGCGCAAGAGGAAGGCCTCAATAAACCGAGCCTAGAAAATGCAATTTTATCCGTGCGCGGAGGTGAAAAAGTGGACAATCCCGAAGCTGAGAACAATCGTGAAGCCCTAAAGAAATACACGGTTGACCTAACCGAAAAGGCCAGAGAAGGTAAGCTCGATCCTGTGATCGGGCGAGATGATGAGATTCGTCGTGCGATGCAGATTCTGCAGCGCAGAAGTAAGAACAATCCGGTTCTTATCGGCGAACCGGGTGTTGGTAAGACTGCTGTGGTCGAAGGCTTAGCACAGCGTATTGTGAACGGCGAAGTGCCTGACACGCTGCGCAACAAACGCGTCTTGAGCCTCGATATGGCCGGACTCGTTGCCGGTGCTAAATACCGCGGCGAATTCGAAGAACGTCTGAAAGCACTGCTGAAAGAAGTGGTTGCCGAAGAAGGCCGTATCATTCTGTTTATTGACGAAATCCATACAGTGGTCGGCGCCGGTAAGACAGAAGGTGCAATGGATGCCGGCAACATGCTCAAGCCCGCTCTTTCTCGCGGCGAACTGCATGTGATCGGTGCGACGACCTTGGACGAATACAGAAAGTACATCGAAAAAGATCCTGCTCTGGAACGCCGTTTCCAGAAAGTGATCGTCAACGAACCGAGCGTCGAAGACACGATTGCTATTCTGCGCGGTCTGCAGGAAAAGTATGAAGTTCACCACGGCGTCGAAATTACTGACCCGGCAATCGTGGCAGCGGCAGAACTTTCCGCCCGCTACATTACCGATCGTTTCCTTCCTGATAAAGCCATTGACCTGATTGATGAAGCGGCAGCGCGCATCAAGATGGAAATTGACTCTAAGCCTGAAGAACTCGATAAACTGGACCGCCGTCTGATTCAATTAAAGATCGAGCGTGAAGCCGTCAAGAAAGAAAAAGACGAAGCCAGTAAGAAGCGCTTAAGCGGTTTGGAAGACGAAATCGCTAAGTTAAGCCGCGAATATTCCGACCTGGAAGAAATCTGGAAGAAAGAAAAGAATGCCGCTTTGGGTTCTAAAGAAGTCCGTGACGAAATCGACAAGCTCAAGACCAAGATGGAAGAGCTTCGCCGCTCCGGTAAGTATGAAGAACTCGCAGCCATCCAGTACGGCAAACTTCCTGAACTTGAAAAACAGCTCGTGAAGGAAGAAAAAGAAGAAACCAAGCTCTACGACGAAAAACCGAAGCTCCTGCGTACTCAGGTAGGCGCTGAAGAAATCGCCGAAGTGGTTTCCCGTGCAACCGGTATTCCGGTCTCCAAGATGATGGAAGGCGAACGCCAGAAGCTTCTGGATATGGCCAAGTACATCGGCAAGCGCGTTGTGGGACAAAAAGAAGCTGTCGACAAAGTCGTTGACGCCATCCTTCGTTCTCGCGCCGGCTTGTCCGACCCGAACCGTCCTTATGGTTCCTTCCTCTTCCTCGGCCCGACAGGCGTCGGTAAGACAGAACTCACCAAAGCTTTGGCCGAATTCCTGTTTGACACCGAAGACGCCATGATCCGTATTGATATGAGCGAATTCATGGAGAAACACTCCGTGGCTCGCCTGATCGGTGCGCCTCCGGGATATGTTGGCTACGAAGAAGGCGGCTACTTAACGGAAGCCGTACGCCGTAAACCTTACAGCGTGATTCTTCTCGACGAAGTTGAAAAGGCTCATCCGGACGTATTCAATATCCTGCTTCAGGCCTTGGACGACGGTCGTATGACCGACGGTCAGGGACGCACGGTTGACTTCAAGAATACCGTCATCATTATGACTTCCAACCTCGGTTCTCAGGAAATCATGAACCGTCAGGGTGAAGATCCTGACGTAGTGAAGGAAGCCGTGATGGATGAAGTCAAGAAGCACTTCAGACCCGAATTCATTAACCGTATTGATGAAATCGTTGTCTTCAATGCTCTTGATCAGAAGGCTATTCGCGAAATCGCCCGCATCCAGATTCGTAAACTTGCGAAACGTATGGAACAGCAGAACATCGGTCTGGATGTGACTGAAGCCGCTTTGGATGAAATAGGCAAGGTCGGCTTTGATCCGTTGTTCGGTGCACGTCCGCTGCGCCGTGCAGTCCAAGACTATCTGGAAAACCAGATTGCTGTGGATATCCTTAAGGGCAAATATGCTCCTGGAGACACGGTATTTGTGGATTATGTCGACGGCAACTTCATTTTTGAAGACCGTAAAGACAACCGATAAGATCATCTGATCTCATCTGAGTTTAGAGGCTGAGGGACTAACAATCTCTCGGCCTTAACTTTTTTCGGAAGGCGTCAGGAATAGAATAAGAAAAAACACTCTTACGCCACGCCATGTACGCACAAGGAACTCGCGGTCACGACATCCTCGCGATTTTTCTCGTTTCGATCGCCCACGCCAGCTCGCATTTCTATCACTTAGTGATTCCGTCTCTGTTTCCTTGGATACTTCCGCACTTCGGAATGAATTTTCTTCAGGGCGGAACCCTGATGACAACGTTCTTTGTCACAAGTGCTGTCGGCCAGTCGATGAGCGGCTTTCTGGTTGATAAAGTAGGCGGCCGGACCTCAATGTATACGGGCTTGGTTTTGCTGATTGCCAGTGCCGTGGCCTTAGGCATGGCAGAAAATGTCCCGATGCTTTATCTCTCGGCGATGCTCGCTGGCGCCGGCAACTCGGTATTTCATCCGAGCGACTATTCGCTGATGAACTACAACATTCAGGATCGCTTCTTAGGCCACGCTTTTGCCTGGCATAACATCACCGGCAATATCGGCTGGGCGATTTGTCCCTTCTTTATGGTGACGACGGCCGGTTGGTTCGGCTGGAGAGGCGCAGCGTTTGCGGCTTCTTCCGTGGCGTTGATTGTTCTTGTCATTGAGCTTGTATTCAGAGGTGTTTTCTCTCGCGATTCTGTTCGCGACACTACACCGCCGACTCCGAAAGAGAAAGAAGAGGGGACTTTCGGATTTCTGCGAGTGCCGGATGTATGGTACTGCTTCATGTTTTTCTTCTTTACGTCTGGGGCCTTCGGCGTTCTTCAAAGCTTTTCTCAGACGATTTTCAAGAATGCCTATCACTTGAATCTGACCGGGGCTTCGGCGGCACTGACTGCATACCTGTTGGGCGCCGGGGTGGGTGCTTTGATCGGCGGCTTTTTAACGAACCAGCATAAGATCTCGAGCAATCGCGTTGTGGCACTGTGCCTTACGTTTGCTGCTGTGATGGCGGCTATTCTGGCGTCTCAGATCCTGACCGGATACTGGGCAGTTGTTTTAATGTGTCTGATGGGTCTGGGAACAGGCGTGGCTGCTCCAAGTCGAGACATTATGATTCGCGGAGCGACGGTTGCGAAGTTAGGAAAGAAATCATTTGGCCGCGTTTACGGTTTTACTTATTGCGGAATGGATGTGGGTCAGTCTCTGACACCGATTTTGTTTGGACCGCTTCTTGACGTCGGTAGGTTTACAGCCGTTCTTTTCGGTGTTGCGATTCTTCAGACCTTTGCAATTTTTACGGCGCTCCGCGTCTCGACTCAGTCAAGTCCGTCGGCGCCTTAAAGAAGCCTGGGTGTAAGCTCGTCCATATCGCCGAGATTCAACATGTTTTCGGTGTCTTCTTCCAGGCGGTTTCCAATGGCGATTCCGAGGAGGCGAACGGTCTGATGGTTGAAATCGATTTTTTCAAGCAAAGACTCAGCTGTTTTGAGGATTTGGGATTTCTCATTAAAGACTGAGTTAGACGTCTGAGTTCTTGTGATTGTCTTGAAGTTATGGAAACGTACTTTTAACGTCAGCGAGCGACCGAGGAAATCATTTTTACGCAGACGCGTCATCAGATAGTCCGTCAGTTCCGAGAGCGTATCTTCTAACTTATTGAGATTTCCTTCGTCTTTGGAGAGTGTGATCTCAGCGCTGACCTGTTTGCGGATGCGTTCGGTTCTGACAGGACGATCGTCAATACACCGGGCAAAGTTGTAATACGACAGTCCCGAACTGCCGAATTGCTCGACTAAAAATGAAAGATCTTTTTCTCGCAAATCTTTTCCGGTAAAGATGCCGAGGGCCTCCATCTTTTGCGAGGTCACCGGACCGACGCCCCAAATAGCCTTCACAGGAAGACGATCAATGAACTTAAGTGCCGCATTCGGATGGATCACGCATAAGCCGTCGGGCTTGCGCCAGTCGCTTGCGATTTTGGCGAGGAATTTGTTGTAGGAAACGCCGGCAGAAATAATGAGACCGACTTCACGACGAACATCTTCTTTGATGAGCTTTGCGATTTCCATCGCATAACCATAGTCGCGCCAGACGTCTGTGACGTCTAAGAATGCCTCATCGATAGAAACTTGTTCAATGAGATTTGTGTAGCGAGAAAAAATTTCGAAGACTTCGGCTGATGCTTTTTTGTACTCGTCCATTCGTCCGGGAACAAAAATCAAATTTGGACATAGCCTTGCGGCAACTGAGGAGGGCATTGCGGAACGTACTCCGAACTTTCTTGCTTCGTAAGAAGCAGACGCAACGACACCTCGAGCGGAATTTAATCCGACGGCAATTGCCTTCCCTTGAAGCGAAGGATTATCTCGCTGTTCAACGGAAGCGAAAAAAGCGTCGAGGTCGAGGTGAAGTATTCGGCGATAGTTATCGAAATTCATAGGCGAATTTTCGCATTATTCATGGCTTTTATCTTGCTGAAAAAAGTAAGGAATTTTCTGAAAAATAGGATTTCTTAAAAAGAGTAGGAACTCGTTCTATCCCATCACAAAACTGGCAAACTCAAGAACCAGAGGAGACGAGGATGAATAAAACATTAAAAGGCATGGCGATGGCCGGACTAGCGGCTGTTTTTTGGGGATCAATGGGTGTTGCAGGACAGTATTTACTTCAAAATTGTCACTTTACACCGATGGATTTGATCTCTATACGCATGCTCCTTGCAGGCTCGATCTTCGTTGGCATTGAGTTCTTTCTTTTAAAGAAGGGGGCTCTGAAAGTATTTGAAACCAAGCAGAACATTATCGATCTGATAATTTACACGTTAACAATTATCGGAACGCAATTAACGTTCTTTGTTTGTATTCAATACGCAAACGCACCTTTTGCCGCTGTTTTAACTGCAACTGTTCCATTGTGGATCATGATTTTCATGGTGGTATTTCAGCATAAACGGCTCACTGTGAAAGAAGTTTTTTGCGGACTTGTAGCTGTAGCCGGAGTGGTTCTAGTCGTAACCGGCGGATCATTTAAAAACTTCAACGTCTCAGGTATCGGCTTTTGGGCCGGTATCGGATCTGGAATCACAGGTGCTTTTTATGTTCTGTTGCCTCAAAAATTTATTGCGCGTGTCGGTTCCGGGTTAGCAACGAGCTGGGCACTTTTGCTTACCGGCGTTACTGTGACGTTGTTCAGTCACTTTTGGAACGAACCTTTGGACTGGACCGTCTACTCAATTTTGGCTTATGCGTTTATTGTGCTTTTCGGAACGATTGCGGCGTTTTGGCTTTTTCAAGCGGCTGCCGAAATTATCCCGGCAGATATTGCCGGCATGATGGAGACCTTCGACCCAGTAGCTGCAACTCTACTGAGCATGATATTTCTTGGGGTGAGCGTTAATTCTTGGGAGTGTATTGGCGGGGCATTGATTCTTGGCGCTGTTGCTTTTCTTGCCGTTCCCTCGAAGCATCCGTTTCTCATCCACTATTCCAAAAAGGCGAGAGCGAGTTTTTCGCAAACTGACAAAGATTAGGCAACTATCTTTTTGACGAGAGTGGCATTTGTTTACAACGTGGATGATTGTACCGAAGTGGAGTAGGGTGTAAACGAAAGTTTGTCTCGCTCTTGGACGCCGAATATTTGGTCTCAGCGACAGTTAGAAGAATGTGATTCTGAGACTTTTTAGAAAAAGATTCTGGCTACGCCACTAGACAGTTCCAGTAATCGTTGGAAGAATGTAGTATTGAAACCTTAGAGTTCGAGTCCAACGCCGAGGACTGGAGTTTCAATAGTTATTGAAACGTGACAGGCGGATCTTTTAAAAACTTCAATGTATCGTTTCAGTAGTTGTTAGAAGAATGTAGTATTGAAGCTTTTGATAGTTGTGGCAATATCTAGTTACATTCTTTCAACAACGAAATCGCCTTAGGGCGAGCTGAAATCAATTTGATTAAATATTAGATCCGGCTACTGAGGCCTCTTGGCCTTATCCGGATTAACAAGGAGCCTCTATTCGAGGCTTTTTGTGTTGACTGAACCGACATAGATTCAGTTAAGCCATTAGAAGGAATTTACTTTGGTTTCAAAGCAATTCCTTTTTTATCGCGTTAGCCTTACTTTCCGAAGATTTTCGAATGTTTCGAAAATTAGGTTTTATTTTTGTCTGTTGTAACGGTTTTGTTGGGAAAGTGAGAAGAATCCCCTAAATTCGCTAAGAAAAAGGTCTGGACTGTGGTCTTTCTGAAATAGTGCAGGAAGCTGTAGATAGTTCGCATTCCCAAAAAGTTTCAGGAAAATGCATAGATCAATAACGTTCAATGATTCCCGTGATGAACCAAAGGGTTGAGCGACCCCAACAAATATTGTGAGGGAAGAGAATTTATGATGAGGAGAAGAGGGAGATTTGGTGGCCCGAACCGGACTTGAACCGGTACAGCTTGCGCCGAGGGATTTTAAGTCCCTTGTGTCTACCAATTTCACCATCGGGCCGCCAAGAAGTCGCATTCTAATATAAATTTCAAAAAGCTGCTTTTTTCTTTCTTCAAGTCTTCGATATCAATTGTTTCTTCTCTTCGTAGAAACGAGTTCGTTTTTTACTCAGATTAGGGTTTACACATAAAGCATCACATAAAACAGGTAAAATCATAAGTAAGAAATTTGAGGGAATTAGTGATTTTCCTAGGTCGAAGGATTAACAAAATGTTCTGTCGGCCAGGTGAAAATTAAAGGAGGATCAATATGTCTGCGAATTTCTCTTCTGATTCGATCGTTTGGGTCGACGGACAGGTCACTCTGCCGAAGCATATTTTGAAAATTTTAGGCATCGAAAACGGTCATCGCTCTAATGTGACGTTTATCGTAGAAAACGGCGAAGTAAAAATCGTTAACAGCGCTGCCTATGCAATGAACAATCTGAAAAAAGCTAAAGATAAAGAAGCCGCCTAACACTTTCTACACAAAGCAGCTTGAAATCATTTTTGTTTAAAAAGCCGGTTGCATTGATGTGAACACGTCAACAGCCGGTTTGGCGTTTTTAGATTAGATCTGTCCTCAAGTTAGATGTGGATTAATACAATCCTCCTTGGTAATTACCCTTCCTCATTTCCTTCCAACTGAAATTTCTGCAAATTAAAGGGTGTCGGCCTTCTCCTCTCTCATATAATTTTTGAAGAATATCTAACAACCTCAGAAATTTACGGAGAAATAATGGATTCTCTGATATCCAATACCGCCGCTATAAACGGGCTTCTTGCGCGCTTTGGCGTGAAGTTCGGTATCTATAAAAACGGCGAGTTTCATGAGCAGCTGTTTCCCTACGATTCGCTTCCTCGAATTATTCCTGCGGATGAGTTCGCTGAAATTGAAGCCGGCTTGATTCAGCGTGTCGATGCGCTCAACGCCTTCTTGAGAGACATCTACACGGAAAAGCGAATTGTCGCTGACGGCGTGATTCCGGAAGACTTCGCTTTTTCGTCAAGCGGCTTCCTGCCGGCGTGTGACAACTTTGTTCCGCCGAACGGAATTTACTCTCATATTTCAGGCATTGACCTCGTCCAAGCTAAAGACGGAACTTGGTACGTTCTTGAAGACAACCTACGCATTCCTTCAGGCGCTTCCTATCCTTTAATTGCCAGAAAACTCGCTCGCCGTGCTTCGCCGGAGACATTTAAAAATAACTCGGTCGATCGCAACGATGATTACGGACTCCTTTTAAGAGAAGCAATGGAAAGCGTGAATCCCGGCGGCCGCTGCGTCATCATGACACCGGGAAGGTACAACGCTGCTTTCTTCGAGCATGCTTATTTGGCTGAGATGACCGGATGTCCTCTGGTTATGCACAATGACTTGTTCGTACAAGACAATAAGCTCTATTTCAAGAGCAGATCGGGTTCTCCACAGTCGGTCGGCGCTCTCTATCGCCGAATCTCCGACGACTATCTTGATCCTTTGACCTTTAAACCTGAATCACTCATCGGCGTTCCGGGCATTATGAATGCCTATCGGGCAGGGAACCTCGCGATTATCAATGCTCCCGGAAATGGCGTTGCCGACGACAAGGGTATTTATTACTTCGTTCCCAAGATGATTCGTTACTATCTGGGCGAAGAACCGATCCTCAAAAACGCACCGACTTATCTGCCTTTCTACGAAGAAGACAGAGAGTACTGTCTGGCGAACATCGAACGCTTAGTTATTAAAGATGTTGCCGAAGCAGGCGGTTACGGAGTTCTCTTTGGTAAAGATTTAAACCAAGAAGAGCTTGAAGCCTGGAAAGTAAGAATTCAGACTGAATCACGTCGCTTTATTCTTCAGGAAGTGATCGACTTTATTGACCTGCCGGTTCTCGAAGACGGAACGGTCGTAGAGCGCAAATGCGATCTTCGTGCATTTGTCATTAGTTCAACCAACGGAACGAAAGTTTGGCACAGCGGTCTTACTCGTTTTTCCCGCAAGCCGGATTCGTTCGTCGTTAACTCTTCTCAAGGCGGAGGCTTTAAAGACACATGGATTTTATCTCGATAGAAAAAGGCGAAAACTTATTTTGGCTCGGCCGCTACGTTGAACGTGTCTACCGTACGCTGAATTATCTCGAAGGCCTCTATGATGTTCTGATTGATACAGATGAGACGGCTTATAAAGAATTTTGTGTCGCTTTAAACATTCCTGATGTTTACGAAGATGCCTCTGACTTTATGACGAGTTACTTCTTCGACGAGCTCAACCCTGATTCGGTGTACAGCAATCTTTCTCGAGCCTACGACGACGGAATTTTGCTGCGGAATACCATCTCGACTCGCTCTTTGGCTTATATTCAGCTGGCACTTGATGCGATGGAAGATGCGAAGGCAGAAGGTTCCGGAGCTCTGTGTTCTTTTGAAGTCATCGATCGCTTGTTGGCTTTCTGGGGCAGTATTGACGAATATCTCTCTTCAGGTCAAGAACGCTGTCTCGTTAAAGCCGGCCGTTACCTTGAGCGCCTGGACATGCAGCTGAGATTGGGAGAAAGCTGGGAAACAATCGGCGTGACGATCGGTAAACTGGATCGCAGATTACAGGGCGCAAAGATTGCCTACAGCGGTCAAAAAATGCGTGTTCTGAAAAATTTTGCCCAGTTAGCTGATGATGATCCGGAGACCCGGCTGGTGGCTTTGGAAACAGTTCAGAAGCTCTTGAATAATTAAAAACTCGATACAATGAAAAAATTTTTGTATTCGCTTAGGGCGGATCTGTTGTTTTCCGAACCCGTTTCGAATCACACATTTGTGCTTCGCTCTGTCCCGCTCTCGGAGCCGGGACAGGAGCCGATGCGCATCTCTTTAACCTGTCAGCCGGGCTGCCGGCTGTCAGAAACCTTTGACGGACAAGGCAATAAAGTTTTCCTGGGCAGCATCGAGAATAAACATACCTTCTTTTCTTTTTGCTCGACAGGAGAAGTATTGGTCGATTCCTCGCAGCGCAGCAGTTTCGGTGCGGCTGCCTACTATCGATATCCGACTCAGCTTACGACGCTGACCGGCACGCTCAAAGATTATTTTGAAGCCAATAAAGTTGAAGGCGCACCCATCGCCCTTGCTGAATACTGGCTAACAAAAATTGGTACAGACTTCCGCTATCAAAAAGGCGTTACGACAACAGTAACTGCGGCCCATGAAGCGTGGGAGCTCGGCGCCGGAGTTTGTCAGGATTTCGCGCACATTCTTCTTGCTTTCTTACGAACTCAGAACGTTATTTGTCGCTACGTTGCCGGACTGACCACCGGTGAAGGTGCTTCTCATGCTTGGGTAGAAGTTTTTGACGGTGAAACATGGATCGGAGTGGATCCTACGCATCAGAGATTCTGTGACGATAATTACGTCAAGATTTCACAAGGACCAGACTTTAGTTTTTGCGCTTTAGAAAGAGGCGTCTTTATGGGCGCAGCGGATCAAAGTATGTCGGCAAAGTGTAAGTTGGTTGAAATTTGAGAATGATTGAAGACGTCATAAAAGTAAAGATGCCGGTCGGCGAGTCTTTGGTGATTCGCAAGAACCGCCACTTGCCTGATAACGCTGCGTCAGTAGAAGGCCTTAAAAGACTTTGCGTCGTTTCCGGAATTCACGGCGATGAGCTTGAAGGACAGTACATTTGTTATTTGCTTAATAAAGTCGTTCGTGAAAAGAGTGAGCACCTTAAAGGGGTGTTGGATGTCTATCCGGCATTGAACCCGATGGGCATCGATACGATCCAGCGAGGATTTCCCGGTTTTGATTTGGATATGAACCGGATTTTCCCGGGACGTACCGACGGAGCGGCGACGGAGTGGGTTGCAAGCAAATTGATTCAGGAATTCAAAGGCGCAGAAATGGCGATTGATATTCACGCCAGCAATATCTTCCTGCGCGAGATTCCCCAGGTTCGCGTCAATATCAATACGGCAGATAAACTCGTTAAATACGCGAGCATGCTCGATGTCGATTTTGTTTGGGTGCATCAAGCTTCTACTGTGCTCGAATCAACGTTGGCTTACAGCTTAAATTCCATCGGCGTTAAAACTCTTGTCGTAGAGGCGGGCGTCGGCATGAGAATTACTCAGGATTATTGTCAACGGCTTGTGAACGGAATTCTGAATCTTATGCAGAATCTCGGTATGTGGGACGGGCCGGTCCAGCCTGTTAAACAGCCGATCGTTTCCTTAGATCGCTCCGTGAGTTTTGTGAATGCTGAAGAGCCGGGTGTGTTTGTCCCGACGGTTCGTCACAGCGATAACGTTAGACGCTGTCTCTTATACACATCTGACGCTGCCGACGAATAGCCTTGTGTAGAT
>OWIT01000638.1_pt1 | contig 18361 bp, 15 predicted proteins | sample 1732681 | NCBI WGS metagenome assembly OWIT01 (sample SAMN05065741, study PRJEB22554) | human gut metagenome | biome: ENVO:2100002; feature: ENVO:00000062; material: ENVO:00002003 | host: Homo sapiens | place: USA | reverse complement strand
GGTTCCTACATCTTCCACTTTGTCAACGTGGTGGACGATATTGAGATGAAGATGACCCACGTCATTCGCGGGGAAGACCACATCATGAACACGCCCAAGCACATCCAGCTGTTTGAGGCCTTCGGCGTCACTCCCCCTGTTTTCGCCCACATGCCGCTGATTTTGAACCAGGACGGCTCCAAAATGTCCAAGCGCGACGTGGGCGCCGCCCTGGGAACCTACCCGGAAGAAGGCTTTCTGCCGGAAGGCGTCATGAACTTTCTGGCCCTGCTGGGCTGGTCCCCCAAGGACGATACGGAAATTTTCTCCCCCCAGGAGCTGATCGAACGCTTCTCTCTGGAAGCCGTGAACCACTCCGCCGCCAAATTCGATATCACCAAATGCCGCTGGGTCAACCAGCAGCACATCATCGCCCTGCCTGCGGAAGAATTCGCCCTCCGGGCACGCCCCTTCTGTTTGAAAGCCGGCCTGCCGGATTCCCCGATTCTGGACGCCGCCATCGCCACCGTGCAAACAAAGGTGCAGACCCTGGCGGAAGTCCCGGATAAAATCCGTTTCTTTTTTGAACTGGGCATGGATCCGGAAGCCGTCTCCAAGGTTCAGCCGGAAGCCCTGGAACTGCTTTTCAAACTGGCGGACAGGCTGGAACAGGAACCGGAATGGGATGGACATGAACTCATCGGCGTGCTGAAAGCCTTTGCCAAGGAAAACGGCGTAAAAATGGGAGCCGTGATGTTCCCTGCCCGGGTGGCCCTCACCGGGTTAAGCGGCGGCCCGGACCTTTCCTCCGTCTTTTCCCTGCTGGGCCGGGAGGAAACCGTAAGGAGAATCCGTTCCTTTTCCCTGGACTGATTCCCTCCGGAGTATTCATCTTTTCAAACGCACCGGAAAATTTCCGGTGCGTTTACTGTTTACGGAAGGGCATCTTCCGGGAATTCGGGAAATGATGCCGGAAGATGCCCTGTCCTTTCCATACGGTTCGCGTTGAAAAAAGTTTTTTTCTGTGAAGCTCACCCTCTGTCAGCAGCAGAATATATAACCTTGACCGTAATGCCTGCAGCCCCTAGAACAGGGACCATTCATGAGCATCCCTGATTACCGGATCTTTTTCCGCCGCTGCACCGCCTTTTTCCTGGCGGTGGTTCTGGCCGCAGGTTCTGCATCTGCACAGCAGGCGGCTCCGCCTGCCGCCGCCCCGGAACAGGCGGAGGAAGCCAAGGCGGAACAGCCTCAGGAGCAGCCGGACCAATCGGAAATGGATACCGTAATCATGGCTCTGTGCCATGAAATCACCATTCTGAAAAAGAATGAGGAAAAAAGGATGTCCATCCGGAAAACGCTGGTGAGGGAAGCGGATGCTACCTATAATTATTTTGACACCAGGGTGTATGAAATGTCCGCTGTGCTTTACGCGCTGGACGACCAGAAAATATTTACGCTGGCCTTTTACTGTAAGGCCGCTTCCAGCCTGGTGAAAACGTATTACGCCCAAAAACCGGATTTCCAGGGGCAGGAGGAACGGCTGGACAAGGAAATAGAACGCATTAAAAAGCTGGCGGCATCCCTGGAGGAAGTAAATACGGACACCCTGTCGCAAACCTCCCTTGTTCAGCGGGACGAAGCCCTGTATGCCTGCCAGGAGCTGGAAGAATCCCTCCAAAGTGAAAAGGAGCAAATCAGCTACCTCAAGGAACTTTTCAGCAGCCTAAACGGAAAAATAGACGCGCTCAACAATGAAAGCGCCAAACTGTTCACCGCCCTGTTTAACAGGGTCTTCTACACGCCGTCCCACGCGGCCCGGTACATCTTTCTCAAACCGCACAAGACGTATGAAACGTGCATGGGGGCATGGGAAACATCCGCGGACAGCAAGCTCCAGCTTCCGTCGGACCCGGAAACGCTCAAGCATTACGGACTTATCCTGCTGGGAATTATCCTGTGCTCCTACTGCCTCTCCCGCATCATCATCTTCCTGGGCTTCCGAAATACATTGAAAAAGACGGGGCATTACAACAAACGCCATGCTTTCGCCAACGTCACCACTATCCTTATCGTGGCGCTGACCCTCGTCATTGCCTCACTGCGCACGCCGAACTACCTGCTGGAAAGCGCGGCCTCCCTGGGCGCGGAATTCCTTCTTCTGGTCAGCGCCATCCTGTTCTCCCTGGTCACGCGCCTTCCGTACGGCACCATTAACTCCGGCATCCGCATCTACATGCCCTATCTGCTTTTGGGAGGATTCTTCATGCTACTGCGCATGTTCATGGCCCCCAACATCATCGTGGACATTTCCATGCCCATCCTGTTCACGCTGGTTTCCCTCTTCTCCCTGCTGACCTGGGTGCGGCAGAGGCACAAGCTGCCCCGGCTGGACCGTTTTTTCTCCACCGTATCTCTGGTATTCATCATCCTGGGCAGCGTCCTGTGCTGGACTGGATTCAGCTTCATGGCCTTCCTGGTGCTGATGACCTGGATCATGCTGATGACCAGCATCCTGCTGCTGGTGGGGCTGTGGGATCTGCTCCACCATTATGAAAACCGCCGGAAGGAACGGAACAAGAGGGCTATCCTGTGGTTCCGCCCCTTCATCTCCAAGCTGGTGCTTCCCTGCTTGACCATTTTCCTCATCCTGTTCAGCATCATCTGGCCCGCCGCCACCTTCGACATGGGGGACCTCATCATCAATAAGATTTTCGCAACCACGGAAATCAAGGATCTGCTCACTTTCAGCTGGAGCAGCGTCATCACGGTCATCCTGATTGCTATTGTTCTCAACTACTTGATATTTTTGGGGAAAAATACGCTGCATGAAATCTATGGAGAAGATTATGAAGTAGGCATCATCCCCACCTTCGTGACACTCTCCACCCTTTTTCTCTGGGGGCTCTTCGTTTTTACGGCGCTTATCATCATGAACGCCAACTACAACGGGCTGCTGATGGTCATGGGAGGCTTGAGCATGGGCATCGGCTTCGCCCTGAAAGATACCATTGAAAACATCATCAGCGGCCTCTCCCTAATGCTGGGTCGCCTGCGCCAAGGCGACATGATTGAATGCGACGGCTACCGGGGCCGCGTCTCCTCCCTGGGCTACCGCTCCACCATGATCGAAACGCTGGACGGCTCTATCATCGCCTTCCAGAACTCCCAGCTCTTCAACAAGAACTTCCGCAACATGACCCGCAACCACAAATTCGAATGCGTGAAGGTGGAAGTGGGCATTTCCTACGGGACGGACGTGGAAAGGGCGCGCAAAATCATTCTGGAAACGCTGGCAACCCTGCCCTTCCTTTCCAAAGTCAAGAAAACCAGCGTGGTGCTGGACAGTTTCGGAGACAGTGCCGTCAATCTGGGCGTATGGGTCTGGGTTCCCGTCATGACAAAGTCCTCCAGCCTTTCCTCCGTGCGGGAACACATCTATCATGCGTTCAACGAACACGGCATTTCCATCCCATTCCCTCAACAGGACCTGTACGTGAAAGAATTCCCCGGCGGAGCCCCCGTCCAGGGGACCTGAACATCCATTACCATACTACAACAACCATGTCCGACGACCATCTGACTCTATTAGGCTCTCAAAGCTCCTTCTTTACCAATCCCGACGACGCCAGGCTGGAATCCTTCCCTAACCGCGGCACGCGTCCCTACACCATCACGCTGGACACCCATGAATTTTCCTCCCTCTGCCCCGTTACCGGTCAACCGGATTCCTGTCACCTGGCGATCACCTACGTTCCGGCGGAAAAGTGCGTGGAAACCAAATCTCTCAAATACTACCTGGCCTCCTACCGCAACTATCCGGCTTTTAATGAACAAATCGTCAACCGCATCACGGATGATCTGGTGGCCGCCATTTCCCCGCGGTGGCTGAAGGTGGAAGGCCGCTTCTCCCCCCGCGGCGGCATCCAGCTGACCGCAACAGCCGAACACAATCCGGAAAACCGCCCCCTGTAATCCAGACCATGGACAAAATGGAAACAGCCGTACTGCTCAGCGGGGGATTGGACTCCAGCGTAGCCCTGCACTGGGCCCACCGGAACCACCGCGTCCGGGTGGCCCTCAGCTTTGACTATGCCTCCAACCACGCGGAACGAGAGCTGAAATGCGCTGCCTGGCAGGCCGCCAGTCTGGGCATAGAACACCGCGTGATTGACATTTCCTCCATCTCCTCCCATTTGAAATCAGCCCTCCTCTCCGGCGCGGACGATATTCCGGACGGTTCCTATGATGAAGAACTGATGAAACAGACCGTCGTCCCCTTCCGCAACGGCATCTTCCTGTCAATCGCCGCCGGAGTTGCGGAAAGCTGCGGGGCGCAGCAGCTCGTCATTGCGGCCCATTCCGGGGACCATAGCATCTATCCGGACTGCCGGGAGGAATTCATGGCCGCCATGACGGAAGCCATTCGCCTGGGAACCTATGCCGGCCTGGGCATCCTGCGCCCTTTCATCCACATGTCCAAGGGCGGCATCGCCGCCATGGGCCAGGATTTGGGCGTGGATTTTTCCCGCACCTATTCCTGCTACAAGGGCGGAGCCGTCCACTGCGGCGTCTGTTCCACTTGCATGGAACGCCGGGAAGCCTTCAGGGAAGCCGGGATTCCGGATCCAACGGCTTATGCGCCTGCGGAATAGCATCCAAATGCCAGGAATGAAACGCTAAGGAAAAATCCCCGGCCTATGGCCGAAAGGAGATGCCTATGCCCCAATGACATCGGGGAAACGCACGGAAAGAGCCTTCCGCACTCTTGCCGCCACCTCTTCCTTCCCGGCATCCGCATCTATGCGGAGCATCCAAGGAGCATGGACGGATGCAAACACGCTGCGGCAGGCCGCCAGGCCCGCTTCCGTTTCAAAAGCGTCGCGTTCCCCGCGGTTCCCAATGCGTTCCAGCGCCACGGAAACGGGAATGTCCAGCCAGACCACGGCATCCGGCACCGGGGCAAATTCTTCATTGGCGGCGCGAATAACCTCCGGATCTATGCCGCGCGCGCCCTGGTAAGCCATCATGGAAAGATAGTAGCGATCCAGCAGAACCCATGCCCCCCGCGCCAATGCGGGAGCAATCAGCGTTTCCACATGTTCCCTCCTGTCTTTCAGGAACAGGGCTACTTCCTCCTCTACGGAAAGGCGTCCGGTCACGGCGGAGTCCCGGAGCATCCGGCCCCACCGTCCGCGTGTGGGCTCAAAACTCTGCACCACTTCCAGCCCCTTCCCCTCCAAATACTTCCTCAAGTGGCCGATGTGGGTGGACTTGCCCGTGCCGTCAATGCCTTCAAAGACGATCAGCCTCCCCTTTCTCTCTCCGGTAAAACTCATGGCTCGAAAGTGTAGCGGCGTCCCGGCTCAGGAACGACGATGGTGGAATCAGGCATTTTGGCGGATAGCGTGTGGTGCATCCACTCCACGGCGTCCGGGTCCCCGTGCACCAGAACCACCTGCCTGGGGTTCAGCTTCACGGCATAATTAACCAGGGAGTCCCGGGTGGCATGCCCGGAAAAATCAAAACAGTCCACGGTGCACTTGCGGCGCACCGGCTGCCCGTTGGGCCTCATTTTCACCAGTTCCCCTTCAGGAGTTGCCTTCAGCAGTCCCGCCGGAGAATCGGGATCCGCATATCCTACGAACAAAATAGCATTCTTCTCCTGGGGAAGAACCTGCTCCGCCATGACGTTGGAAAGCGTATTTTCCGTCATCATGCCGCTGGACACCACATAAATATTCCCCGGGGAACACACCAGCGGAGCTTTTCCCTTGCGCGGAAGGGGCACGGTCTGAATTTCATCCTTCAGCTTGAATTCATGGTCATGCCTGCGCGTCAACCCGGCAAAACGGTCGTACAACAGGGAAACTTTCGCGCTCAGCCCGCCGAAGTACACGGGAGTATTGGCGGGAATCACCCCCTGCTGCTTGAAACGGTGAATGTTGAACAGCATCTCCTGGCTCTTGCCGATGGCGAATACCGGAATCAGTACGGCGCCGCCGCGTTCCAGCGTCTCCGCAATCGCTTTCCCGAACCTCACCATCTCTTCCGGCCGGGAATAGTGGGCGCTGCGCTGGAAACCGCCGCGCGTGCACTCCATAACCAGCGTATCTACGCCGGATTCCGGAAAATCAGCCCCGGGAATCATGCTCTGGTCTTCAAACTGCACGTCCCCCGTATAAAATACGGTATGGCCGCTCTCACCCTCCAGCATCACGCCGGCAGACCCCAGGATGTGCCCGGCATCGTAAAACGTGGCCAGCACGTTCTGGCGGAAGCCCACGCGAAACACTTCATTGCAGGACTTGGCATGCCAGGCGTCGCTCAATCTGTCCAGATCATTATGGGTGAAAAAAGGATACTCCACAATGCCCAGGTCCAGCCTCTTGGCGCTCATCACATTCACGGAATTATGCAACATCACTTCAGACAGGGCTGCCGCGGCGGGCGTCATGAACACCTCCGCCGCTGGCTGTTTCTCCTGAAGCACAGGCAGCGTTCCCAGATGGTCCAGGTGGGAATGGCTTAAAAAAACTGCTTCCACGGAATTGGGTTCCAGGGAATCAAAATCCGGCATGGCCGCCTTCCCCTCCTTCTTGGGGTGCATCCCGCTGTCAAGCACAATCCTGGTGCCGTCCATCTCAAGCAAATAGCAATTGGCCCCAATTTCCTCGGCCCCGCTGATATTGGTAAAACTGATCATTATATATGCCGCAGGAGAGTACCCCGTACCTCCCGCCGTGTCAATGCCGCAAGCCCAAGCGGACCTCTGCCGGGAAGGGAACGCAGGCCAATGGGGAAGAAGCCCTCCTCTACCCTGCGGAACGTTTTTGCGGCTGGGGGAAAACAGGCTCGGAAAACGGCAGGGACAGAACAAATATTACGGTTCCTTCCGCGCTTTCCGGCACTTGCCCTCTTCCCTTGCCGATGATAATGCCAGGAAAAGGAAATACATGCACGGCGCAGTTATACTCTCTCAAACGCAAGGAAGCTCATTCCCGGAAGAAGCCGGGAATTGCTCTGGACGCGGCCGGGAGTGCATGAGACAATAAGGAAAGAGCTTTCCTGATGAAAAGACGCCTACAGAAAACGGCTTCAAAAAAATCCCTTCCCGTGCCGTTGCCGGGACAAGGCAGGACGAAGGGGTCCGTTATCCTGCCTTCGGGTCTTCTTCCGGTCCATATAAAAAAGAGTTTCCTTTCCATTGACGGTAAATTCACCCCTGCATCTCCATGAAAAACAAGATTCCCATTCCGCCCAACGGCTCCAGGCAGCAGCTTCTGGTCAGGGCCATCAATTACTTCCGCAGCCGGGAAGGAGAACCGCGCCTGTTCACCAGACGCAAGCTTGTCCTCCTGGCTCTGACGGCTCTTTATGCCTTTTCCCCCATTGACCTGATTCCGGACTTCATTCCGGGAGTAGGACAGATAGATGACCTGACCGTCATCGCCTTCACCTTCCTGGCCCTGTTCATGCCCCCTATCAGGGAACATGGCTCCCATGAAGACCCGGAACCCTGAATTTCCGCCACGCACAACATCTCATGAGCGGATCCTCCCCCACCTTTTTCCATTCCCCCGCCGTTGTCGCGCTGGCCAGGGGAGCCGTTCTGATAGGTGTGCTGGCCGTATTGTTCTGGGGCGTGCGCACCTGCATCACCGCCCCGGCGGAAAAGCCGATGGCTGTAGCGGAAAAACTGATTGAAGCCGGCAGGGAAGCGGGCCTCACCCTGATCAATAAGGGTTTTTCCTCCAACCACGGCGGCGTGGCCCTGATTGTGCAGAAGGATGAAAAAGTGGCCAACCTGGTAACAGTGGAACGGACTTTTGAATATGAATACCGTTACTCCACCACCTGGTGGTGGAGCAGGAAAACGCTGATTCTGAAAGCGGCCTACCGCGCCCACGGGGGCATCAATCTGGAAGGGCCCGAACCTCTTCGGATTATCATTCCCGCAGGAAACAAAGGCCCCATTACGGCAGAGGGCCTTCATGGCAAGCTGATTTCCTGTGAGATGGTGGAGGGGTCCCTGCGAATCGTGAAGGATGACGCCGGCATCTGGAACAGGCTGACTTCCGAAGATGCCGCCATTGCCGTCAACCAGCTGAACGAAAACGCCCGGAAGCATATCATGGAGAGCGGTTTGAAACATCAGGCTGAAGAAAATTTCCTCAAACGCCTCCGGGAAGAAGCCGGGCAGCCGGAAGAACCTTCCGGGAAGGACCGCTGGTTCTGAGGTACAAGAGGAAAACATTTTCAAGGCCGGTTGCTTCAGGAGCCGGTAAAGCTCCAGAAGCACAGTTCCCCATTCCGCTCTTTTATCTTGCCAAACCGGGCTGCGTCCTATAAAGGAACGCACGTCATGGCCAATTTAACATTCACCCCTCCCGCGGACGGTGCAGCCGTCACCATGCAGAACGGCAGGCTTTGCGTTCCGGACAGGCCCGTCATTCCTTTCATCATCGGTGATGGAACCGGTCCTGAGATATGGGCGGCGGCCTCCCGTGTCATTGACGCAGCCGTAGCCAAGGCTTATCAGGGCAGGCGTTCCATCGCATGGTATGAAGTTTTTGCCGGGCAGAAATCTTTTGATAATCTGGGCACCTGGCTTCCGAATGAAACGGTGGAAGCTTTCCGCACGTACCTCATCGGCATCAAAGGCCCCCTCACCACTCCGGTGGGCGGAGGCATCCGCAGCCTGAACGTCACGCTGCGGCAGGATCTGGATCTGTTTGTCTGCCTGCGTCCCGTGCGCTATTTCAACGGCATTGAAACTCCCGTCAAAGCTCCGGAAAAAGTGGACATGGTCGTTTTCCGCGAAAACACGGAAGACATCTACGCCGGAATCGAATTCAAGGAAGGCACGGAGGATGCCAAGCTGTTTTTTGATACCATGAGCCGCATTTTCCCGGACCGCATGAAAAAGGTTCGTTTCCCGGAAAGCTCCGGCTTCGGCATCAAGCCCGTTTCCCGTGAAGGCACGGAGCGCCTGGTGCGCGCCGCCATTGACTATGCCGTGAAAAACGGAAGGAAAAGCGTCACGCTGGTGCATAAGGGCAACATCATGAAATTCACGGAAGGCGGCTTCCGTGACTGGGGATACGATGTCGCACGGCGGGAATACGGCGCCCTCCCCATAGGGGACGGCCCCTGGCTGAAACTTCCCAACGGTATCGTTATCAAGGATTGCATTGCAGACGCCTTCCTTCAGGAGATTCTGCTCCATCCGGAAAACTTCGACGTGGTAGCCACGCTGAATCTGAACGGGGATTACATCTCCGACGCCCTGGCGGCGCAGGTCGGCGGCATCGGAATCGCCCCCGGAGGCAACATCAACTACCTGACGGGGCATTCCATTTTTGAAGCTACGCACGGCACCGGGCCGAAACTGGCCGGACTGAACAAGGCCAACCCCAGCTCCGTCATCCTGTCTGCGGAGATGATGTTGCGCTACATGGGCTGGACGGAAGCCGCCGATCTGCTGATTCAGGCCATTGACCGGGTGATTTCCGAAAAAACGGTTACGTTCGACCTTGCGGAAATGATTCCCGGTTCCACGGAACTTACCTGCTCCGCTTACGGCGACAAACTGGTGGAAACCCTGAGCTGATCCCTGTTTTTCCCGCTTTTTCCATCCGGACTGCCCTCCCGCCACACGGTGCGGAGGGCAGTTTTTTGTCTCCATGCCGGAATTTATCCGATCAGGTACCTGCTGCCGGGGAGGAAGGAGAGCAGCTTGATGATTCCCCAGGCTGCCAGGCACGTCGCCGCAGTCAGCAGCGGAATGGAAAGAGAAGCCGGAAGGAACAACAGATGGAGCATGCCAAAGAGGCGGTAAACGGCTCCCACCAGCACAAAGTGGACCAGGTAGATGCCGAAACTCATGCTGGAGAAATCAGCCAGGAACCGCCGCGGCGCGGACCCGGCTCTGAACGCGGGAAGTGACTGGAAGAGAACGAATAAGGCCACGGACATGAGGGCCACATTAATGCTGGCGAAGCCGATGTAGTCGCCGCTTGAGGACCAGGCCTGAGCCGTGGACGTCCGGTAGAAATGGAGGGTAAACCAAAAGGCCGCGGCCAGGCACGGAACGGCCCAGCAGGCCGTGCGGGCGAAGGAGGCATTCCCAGGGTATTTCCTCAGAAAGCAGCCGAGCACCATGTAGCCCAGGTACCCGGAGAAGGAATGCAGGGCCCCGTATTCATTCCAGGGGCATTTTCCCAGATAGCTGGGGAAAATGGTCTGGAGATAAGGGAACAAGAGGGTGAGAGCCCACAGTAGCAGGAAGTAGGCAAAGGCCGCCTTTCCCGCTTTCTCCACCCAGGGGGATATGACTGGCAGGAAGAGGTAAAGGCCCATCAGCACGTAGAGGTACCAGAGATGAATGCCTACGCTGAATTTCAGTGGAATCAGCAGCAGGTTCGTTCCCATGGTTTCCAGGTCCGGCGTGACCCGTGAGAGGGGGAAGACGGAGTGAAAGCTGTCCCCCGTGAGCGTTTCATAGCTCCACGGAAAAACAGTGTAAAACGCAGACCACAGCAGGAAGGGGAACAGGACGCGGGTGAAGCGTTTTTTCAGGAATTGCCCCGTCGTATCCCGAACGGGCAGCAGGAGGGCGCCGGAAATCATGAAAAACAGGGGGATGGAGACCCGCACCAGCACCGTATAAAAGGAGGACCAGGCAAAGGTTTCATTGTCCGAAGTGAAAGGAGGCGACACAAAAAACTGCCCCACGATGTGGCTGGCAATAACGAGAATACAGGCAAAAACACGGATATTGTCCAGCCAGGGAATGCGGGAGGAAGGAAGATTCATGAAAAGGTTCCTTAACTACCTGCGGACGGCTCCGTTTCTTTCACCATAAAACCAGACGTTAACAAAACCGGGAAAAACACATTTTCCTGGCGGAGGCTCCGCAAAACATTAAACAGAAAAACAGGCTATTCGCCAATTCCATGAAGAAGAACATGAACAGAGTAACCGGCATCTGCCTTGGAGTCATAGACATGAAAAAGTCCCTGCAATTTTACCGGGACAAGCTTGGTTTTAAAACGGACGAGACCGGGGACAATCCCGACGTGGTATTTTTCTGCACCCCCGGCACCAAACTGGAATTATACCCGCTGGATTTGCTGGCAAAGGACATTGACCCGGGCAATCCTCCGGCCCCCGGTTCCGGCTTCGGAGGGATAACACTGGCCTACAATGCCATCACGAAAGAGGAAGTTGTGGAAATCTAAAAGGGCTTGCCTGGCCAGCATCATCTCCCCGCTGGTGACGCCCGGACTGACGAACCACACCGGGTGGCCGTCGCGTGGCCGCCGGAAATCACAATGCCGCTGGGCACTTCCGGCCTGGAATAGCCGCCAAGCACGATGCTGTGCCCGCAGCCGTCTTCCACATAAATCCCCCTGCCAGTGCCTATGCAGAAGGCCCCCTTGATCCGGGCCCCCATGCTCGCGCAGAAGGAATAGGCCGTGGCCGTATGGAGCTTCTCCGATTCATTGGACGTATTACTCTGATAACCCAGGGCTATCCCCATGTGACAGTGGTCCGTATTGGACCAGGAACCTACGGAAACGCAGGAATTCCCTACTTTAATATTGATCCCCCAGGGCGGTTCCGGCGGAGTTGGTGCCCACGGACGTGGAACCCACAACGGTACCCCGGTCGTCTCTGGTGGAAGAGGTAACCTATCACAACATTGTCCGTGCCATTGGCGGCACTGGCATTTGTTCCGATTACAACGTTTCTGTCCGCAGAAAGGGCGGACGTATCATCTAAATTCATAGAATGGCATTTGCAGCCATTTCCGTTCCCGGGGCAAGGAGCATGAAACGTTGTAATCGGGGGCCTTCCCGTCACAGCTCCCGGCGGATGGCGTCCACCTGCTCCGGCGTATAGGCCGCCTTCTCCACCCCGCCGAACTGGCGGCGCAGGAATGTGAGCAGGTTCGCCAGGTCGCGGGAATCCGTGACGCCGGGCGGCAGCATGGTGGAATCCCATTCCTTTCCATTCACCGTGATGGGTCCGGTCAGTCCCTGGAGGATGATCCTGACGATTTCCACATCAGGCTTTTCCTTCAGCCACTCGGACCCGGCCAGGGGCGGATAGGTCACCTTGTCCCCCATGCCGTCGTTGCCGTGGCAGATGGCGCATTTGGAAAGGTACACGCCCCTGCCCTTTTCCATCACGGCGGCGGCGCGGGCCTTCTTCAGGCGTTCCATGTCCACGGCGGGAGGATGCGCGGCATAATCCGGGTGAATGTGGGACAGGGCCGGGAAGGAATGGATTTGGTCGCGCTTCAGGGAGGGTTCCACCCTCCGCAGGGACTCCAGGTAGTTCAACAGGCGCTCCCCGCGCGGGGAAGGCACCAGCTCCCGGCCCCGTTCCATCCGGACAGGCAGGGCAGCCGTGGAGGGGGCGTTCCCTTCCACCGGGCGTTCCTCAAACAGTCCGGGCATGGCCGGACACATGGTCCAGGGCTTGTTGAACTGCAATTCCCGCGGGTTGTAAAGATGCAGGGCCAGCCATTCCCGCACCTGCGCGGCGCGGCGCGTGCCGCCGGATACGGCGTCTTCATATTCCAGCCTCCCGGCGGCGTATTCCGCCGCGTTGCTCAGGTCCGGGCCTATGGCCGCCACTCCCGCCTGCGGCGCTCCTTCCCTGTTGAATTCGGCATCCATGTCTTCCGGTTCACTGACCCGGTAGGGGAAATCAGGATCCGTGCCGCGGTCAATCGCCGTCTGCCAGTCCTTTCCGGACAGGGAACGCCGGATAATCTGGGTATGGCACAGGGCACACCCCTCCGCGGCATAAATACCGGAACCTTCCGCATCATGAACGTGCCTCCTGACCTCCATGGAATCCGGAGGTGGAGCATGCAGAACAACGGCCGCAGCCGTCGCCAGCGCCAAAGCCGCCGCTACGGCTGAAATGAAGAAGAAACGCAACAAAAACGGAGGGGAAGGCTCCCGGCCTCCGTCTTCCGCTCCCGCTGGCCGCCACAGGCAGAGGCTGCCCGCCAGGCAAAAAGCCATGGCTACGGCGTGGATGCAGGCAGCCATGCCCACCCAGCCGCTCATCAGCTCTGCGCGACGGGCCTCAGGAAAAGCCTGGACATCCAGGGCGGCAAGCACGCCCACGGCATACGCCAGAAGCACGCCGCAGACGCCTGCGCCCAACAGACGCCATGCCACAGGGAAACGTCCGGGGGCCTTTCCCCCTGCCATCATCAAAACTCCGGCCCCCAGCAGAATCCATAATTCCGGTTCATACCACGCAGACAGGGAAAACTGCATCAGCTCAGGCGCACCCACAACAAACACGTTCCATGCCGCCAGCAAGGCAAGCAGGGAAACTCCGGTCTTCACCCATATTCCGGTCTTCGTACCGGATTTTATCCAAAAACGCGCCACCGCCAGGACGGCGGGAAGAACGGCGCACCAAAACCAGGCGGTACCGGCCTCCACCAACATCCACGGCACGGGAACCCCCTGAAGCCCCCCCAGCCCGCCAATCACCGGAGCCGCCGCCAGCACCAGGGCCATCCAGACGGACAGGATTCCGGCTGCCCTCCCCAGCGCCATATCCAGGCGGAGCGCCGCCGCTCCCAGGGCGGCAAACATCAGCCCGCAGGACAGGCTTCCTCCCAGGGCGGAAACATCCAGCAGGCCATTCATGGACAATGCCTGCGTATATCCCAACGCCCAAAGGGCCGCGGCCACGCACCCGGCGGAGGAACTGAACAACAGCCGTACAGGCCACGGAAACGGACGGAACCATGCGACGCACGCCGCCCCTGCGGCAAGGAAGGCAAAAACCGGGCAAACCCACCAGTCAAAAGGCATCAGGAGCACGCCGCTCCCATTCCCCGCGGCAATAGTCGCCAACCCCAGCGCAACACAGGCATGCCAGAGCCATTCTGCGGGTTTCATCCACCGGCTCCTGCTTCCCGCCGCAAAGGAAAACAGGATGGGGAGGGCCCAGCCGTACACCAGCATGCCGTAGAATGCGAACATGAGGCGGCCGGCCGGCCACGGCAAAGGCTCCTCCGCCACCAGACCGGAAGCGTACGCCAGCGACCACAGGAAACCCAGCACGAAAGCCCCTGCCAGCCAGAACAGGGGGAGATACTCGCCCGGACGGCGGGAAAACAGAAAAAAAACGGCGGCGGTACGGTTCATCATGATTCGGGAAATACCCTGCGGACGCTCAGTGCCCCCAGGAAGGAAAAACAGCAGATCAGGGCCATCCCTCCCAAGAGCAGGACAAGCGGAAGCCATGCCTTCCATGCGGACGGGTCCAGCCCAAGTCCGGGGCCGAACATCCAGCATGCTTCCAGCAGGGAGCCAAACAGCACCCCGGCGCATACAGCGCCCAAAGCGACCGGCCGGCGTCTCAACGCGGGGAACAGCAAAATAAGGAAAGGCAGCAGAAGCTGAAGAACAAGAGCCGCGGCAAACATTCCGGACCAGCCGGAGGAAGCGGCTGCGTTATAAAAGGACATTTCAGCCGGAATGGAGGCGTACCAGGTAATCATGTACTGAGAATACACAATATAGGCTTTCACCAGAACCATAGCCGTCAGCATGCCGCCCAGGCGGGGCCAAGGCAGCTCCTTCCCTCCGTCCAGCCGCCTCAGGAACACGGCAGACAACACAGCGAATGCCAGGGACACCAGCAGAACATATGCAATCATGTATACGGGGAACATGGAAAGAACGACCTTTCCCGTCCCTCCCAGCATGTCCATCCCCAGCAGGCCCAGCATCATCACCGTCACAACCATGCAGAAGGCGGCAGAGCCCCGGCGGAAGGAAGGCTGCCAGACATTTTTTTCCGCAACCAGCGTTTCCCATACCTGGGCCATGCTCCAGGAAAGCACCGCAATACTCCCCACGCGCACGTACAGCCATGCCGGGTTCCACCATGAGAAGTCAGCCAAATCCAGAACGCCGAAGGGCTGGACGCCGGGAGAGGCAACATCCGCCACTCCCCAGTAGCGGGCTGCTTCCGGAAAAATCACGGTAGTCAGGCAGCCGACCGTTCCGGCCAATACCAAAACACCGGGTAAAAACCCCCAGCAACCCGCCGCCAGCACCCTTCTCAGCGCAATGCCCCAGCCGGAACCCGTCAGTGAAGACAGGCAGAGCCAGAACAGGCACCCCAGACAGAGGCTGGAGCCAAGGACTCCTACGGCCATTCCGGCAGCGGCGAACGGCCTTCTCAATTCCTGCAGCCTTTCTCCGGCTACCGTCATGTCGTCCCAGGGCATGGCCGTAAAGGACTGGCGCATCAGCACGCACCATAATAGAACGGAAATGATCCACAGGGAAAGGGCAACGGAACGCCCGGCCCAGCCGAATCCCGGACGGTCCTGGCGTTCCCCGCCTGTTGAAGATGTATTGCTGTTCATGAATGTTGTTCCTTCTGTTGAACGGCAGGTTCTTCCGGCGGCGCTTGCAAATGGCGGATAAACGCCACCAGACACCAGATTCCCCGCGCCGTGAGAATGTTTCCGAAAGCGGGCATGTTTCCCTGCCCCAACCGAATGCTCCTGAACATTTTTCCGGAAGAATAGGAAGCATATTTTTCATCCCGGAAGGGGCCTATTTGCGGATAGGTGTCATAAGCGGCCATGCTTCCGCGTCCGCTTCCGTCCTCTCCGTGGCAAACGGCGCAATGCGCCAGATAAAGCGCGCGCCCCTCCGCCAGCACGTCGCGGCTGCGGGAGATGCCGCCCAGTTCCAGAGGCATGGAATCCTCCTCTCCGCCCTGCATGCGGCCGGAGGAAAAATAGGAACCTTCCGCAGCAAACGAGTCCCGGTCATCCTCCCGTTTTCGGACCGTTCCGTTCATGCCCAGGGACTGCGCCACGGAGCGGGGAGGCGCCAAGCGCGTTTTCCGGTCCGGGGCGGCGGAAGAAATCCCCACCTGCTGGGCATCCGCCAGAGGACGATCATTCATATTGTCAAACAAACGGGGAACGGCATTTCTTCCATCGTCGTCCCCTGCCAGGAACCAGAGCGCTCCCAGGAGAACAAGGGCTGCTACCGCCGTGATGCCTCCTCTCATGCCCGGCCTCCTTTCCCATGAACGTACTCGCAGGCATCCGGATGCAGGGCTTCAGCCAAAACGGCGGCATGGCCTTCGCTCCCGCCTTCCAGCAGAATGAAGTAACCGTTCCCGTGCTCATCCGTCCTGAAAAAATCACACTCGAATGCCCAGTCGTGCCACTGCGGGAGAAGAGCCCCCTTCAGGAAACCGGCGGCGGTCAGCAATCCGGCCCCCAGCAAAGTTCCTTCAAACAGGGGAGGGACATATGCGGGCCAGCTGTCCCAGCCCTGGACCCTGCCCTGGGTCACAAGGGGATCCGCACAGAACTGCGTCCAGTAAAGCCACAGAGCCACGGCCAGAAACCCGCAGACGCCGCCCGCTGCGGCCCACAGCCGGACGCCTGCTCCCACAGCCTTCCCGGCGTGCCTGTTGGCAAGACGAACAGCGGCGCAGGGGTAAGGTGCGCAAACCTCCCAGCGCAGATTTTCCTCCTTCACCAGCACGCGGACGGCCTGAAGGAGCGCCTTCTCCGAACCGAAGGAAAGCACCCAGCCGGAAATGACGGGCTTTTTCATGCCCCGCCCTCCTTGTTCAGGGATTGCTGTTCCCGCACGTCGCACAGGGAGAAGAATGGAGCCACACGCACCAGCGCCATGTACAGGGCCATAAACAGCCCCACGCTCCCGGCCATCATGGCCAAATCCGTCACGCTGGGGAAATACTCTCCGATGTTGGCAGCCAGCAGGGATGCCTTCAGGGAATTCACGACAATCCAGAAACGTTCCATCCACATGCCCGCAAGCACTCCCAGAGCCACGGCGGCGATCACCCAGCGGTTGGTTCGCAGAGAGCGGAACCAGAACAACTGGGGCAGCGCCACATTCCCGGCAACCATGACGATGAGGAACACGGCATTCACAGGATTTCTGCCCGGAAACGGCTCCGGAGAGCCTACATTCAGAATGGCTGCCAGATGCTCCCACAAATACATGGCTCCCATCACCAGGCTCAGGGCCAGCACAAACCGGGAACTCAAATCCAGAATGGCCGGAGTAACGGCCCGGCGAACGCCGCTGCCGGCCATCAGACGCCTCACCCCCAGCAGAATCAGCTGAACCATCGCCATGCCGCTGAGGATGGCCCCCCCTACGAAATAGGGCGGGAAAATGCTCTGGTGCCACCCCGGCACCTGAGTCACGGAAAAATCGAAACTCACCACGGAATGAACGGATACCACGAGAGGAGTCAGAATAACCGCAAAAAGAAGGCTGGCCTTTTCATAGGCGCGCCACTGGCGCCCCGTTCCCTGCCAGCCCAGCGCCAGCCACCCGTACCGGCGCCTCAGACGCCCCTTGCAGCAATCCCTCAGCAACGCGAAATCCGGCACCAGGCCGATATACCAGTACAACAGGGAAAGAAGAAAATAGGTGCTGACTGCCATGACATCCCATATCAAAGGAGAGGCCATGTCCGGCCAAATTCCGCTCACTTCCGGCAACGGGGAAGCCATCCACGCCATCCAGACACGCCCTACGTGCACCACAGGGAAAACGGCGGCGCAAATAACCGCGCACAGGGTCATCTGTTCCGCTCCGCGCGCAATCGGGCTTCTCCATGACTGGCGCGTCAGCAGCAGGACGGCGGAAATCAGGGTGCCCGCATGCCCCAGGCCTATCCAGAAAACAAAATGCACGATGTCCAGCCCCCACACCACATTATTATTCACCCCCAGCACGCCCACACCCTCTGCGGCAATGCGCCAGGAACTCCACCCTATGCCCCACGCCGCCAGCAATGCGCTGGCGAGAAACACGCTCCACCAAACGGGTCCCAGCGGCTTCCGCACCTCTGCCAGCATGGCCTCTACCGGAATATCGGCGGTGGGGACTGATGGTGCTGGTCTGTTCATTATCTGCATAGGGTCGGAAGCTCTTTAGAGCTTACTTGAGTGCTTTTCCCCGTCAATTCAAAAGGGGAACGCACGTGACATGGCGCACGGCTCCAGGAAACAGGGGCGGAGTTCCTCTCCGTTACAGGCTCCGGGCAGGGAAAGGCCGTCATCCCCTGCTTTTTCAACGGAGGAGGAAAAAGCGTCAGGGACGAAGGGGAATGCCCTTTTTCAGGTCCATGCCATCCATGGGACATTCTGGAAAAACGGAGGCGCCCACTGAACCGTCATTCCCGTTTCTTCCGCACTTCACAAACATTCAAATAGCTGGAATTCCCGGCGGCGGCATTTTAACATGAATTGCGCATGGACATAAAAACGCTGACTTCCGGAGCCCTGATCAAGCACCCTTCCCGCGGCCTTCTTCTCGGA
>OWIT01000612.1_pt1 | contig 18894 bp, 9 predicted proteins | sample 1732681 | NCBI WGS metagenome assembly OWIT01 (sample SAMN05065741, study PRJEB22554) | human gut metagenome | biome: ENVO:2100002; feature: ENVO:00000062; material: ENVO:00002003 | host: Homo sapiens | place: USA | reverse complement strand
ACAAGGCTATTCGTCGGCAGCGTCAGATGTGTATAAGAGACAGCAACTATCCTGTGCAAAAAGTGTCAAGCTTTGGTTTGAGTCTTCAATTTTAATTAGCATGAATATGAAAAAACAGATAATAATATTATTTACGAGTTTGGCTTTATTGTCCTCTTGTTATGATGCAATGAATGAGGTTCCATTGGAAAGAATGCCACCGGAAATAGCCTTTAAAGATAGTTTGAAGGTAGAAATGTTCGTAAATGAGTTGTATGTTGGTCTAAATACAGGAATAGGTGGGTATAACAGTTTTGGGGGTGGATCTGCCAATCAAAATAGTTTCTTCGACTGTGTGACGGATTTAGGAGTACTTTCTCCGCGAGGAACCAATACAGCCATCAATAGCTTCATACGTGCAACCTTTCATTCGGGGGCGGGCGGTAATACTGATAGTCGTTGGGCTCAAGTCTACCAATATATGCGCAAGACAAATGTGGTATTAGAGTACATTCATTATTGTGATAAATTATCAGAGGCAAAGATGGCGCAATATATCGGTGAAGCTAAGTTACATAAAGCATTGTTACATTATGAGATGTTGAAACGTTATGGTGGTATCACCATTATGGATGACCTTTTCGAAGGGGGAAATATAGAATTACCTCGTAATACGTTTGAAGAGTGTGTAGAATATATTGTCCGTCTATGTGAAGAGGCAGCAGGTGGACTTCCACTGCGTTATCCGGATAACGATTATGGACGTTTAACAAAAGGGGCAGCCTTAGGATTAAAGGCGAAGGTTTTACTTTATGCAGCTAGTCCTTTATTCAATGAAGCTCCAATAGCTGGAACCAATGAAATACAACGTTATAATTCGCCGGATAATACCCGTTGGGATCGTGCGGCTAAGGCGGCACTTGACGTAATTAATTTAAAAATGCCAGATGGCACTCCTGTCTATGAGCTTTTTCCCTCTTACGAGCGTCTTTTCTTTACTCGTGAAGGAAATCGTGAATTCATGATGATGAAAATGCAGGGCATGACTAATAATGTTGAAGTGCGTAACGGACCTGCCGGATATGCCGGAGCGACAGGTAACACAAGCTTGACGCAAGAGTTTATTGATATGTTTGAATTGAAAAATGGAAATTTGCCTACAGCAGATCCTAATTATGATCCTCAAAAACCATGGGAGAATCGCTGTGAACGTTTTTATGCATCTGTACTTTATAATGGAGCTTTTTGGTGGGGTAGAGAAGTTGAAACTTTTGTTGGTGGAAAAGACTACACCGCTTTGAATTCTACTGCTAAAGGTTGTGTCACTGGCTATACATTGCGTAAACACCTTGATCCGGAAGTCCGTATCTCCGGGGTACAAAAGACTACCTATCATGATTTCCCGTTACTACGTTTTGCCGAGATATTGTTGACTTATGCAGAAGCTGCAAATGAATACAATGGAATGTCGGATGATGAATTGGTAGACGATGAAATGGTATATACTTGTGTTAATCGGGTACGTAGTCGAGCTGGATTACCTCCGGTAAGTGATAAGACAAAAGGTGAAATGCGTGAAATTATTCATCGGGAACGTACAGTTGAGCTTGCCTTTGAATGTGTTCGTTATTTTGATTTACGTCGCTGGCGGAAAGCCGAAGATGTCTTGAATCGACCTGTACATGGGGTACAGATTACTAAGAATGAAGAAACTGGTGAGTTTGTATACAGTGAACCGATTGAAGTAGAAGAGCGCATTTTTCCTGAGCGTTGTTATTATTACCCTATTCCTCAAAGTGAATTGAATAAAAATGCAGCTTTGACTAAAAATCCCGGTTGGTAACTCAATATTGTAGAATAAAATGAAATTGAATTCATGAAGAAAATTTTATTAGCCTTAATAGTCATAATAGCGGAAGGAGTATTTTTTTCGCTTTGTGCTCAATCATTTACGATTACTGGTTCGGTTGTTGATATGAATGGTGAAACGATGCCGGGTGTGAATATAGTGGAGCAAGGTGCTGCTAATAATGGTGCTATTAGCGATGTAAATGGAAACTTTAAAATAACAGTTGCTAGTTCTAAAAGTGTATTAATATTCTCATTTATTGGTTATGAAAATCAAAAAATAACAGTAGGCAGACAACGAAACTTGAATGTAACAATGTTGGAATCCGGTGTTAATTTGGAAGAAGTTGTAGTAGTAGGATATGGTTCACAAAAGAAGGCTTCTGTTGTAGGGGCTATTTCAACTGCTGATGCTAAGGAACTCCAAAGTACAGGTACTACTAATTTAACGCAAGCTATTGGTGGTAGAATTGCTGGTGTTATTTCAAGATCTCCTGGCGGACGTCCTGGAGAAGATGATGCATCTGTGTATATTCGTGGTATTGCCAGTTATAATTCAGGGACATCTTCTCCATTGGTTTTGGTAGATGGCATTGAGCGGGATTATTCACAAATAGATCCTGAAGATATTGAAACTTTTTCAGTATTGAAAGATGCTTCTGCTACGGCTGTATTTGGAGTACGTGGAGCTAATGGGGTGATTCTGATTACTACTAAACGTGGTGAAACTAGTAAACCGGTTGTTGACTTGAGAGCATCATTTACGATGAATACTCCTATTAACTTGCCTGAAAAGTTGGGTTCTTATGATTTTGCCCGTTTAAAAAATGAAGCATTGATGAATGTAGGGGAGGTACCAGAATACAGTGCTTATGACCTTGAAATGTATCGTACCGGTGCTAGTCCTTATACACATCCTGATAACGATTATATTAGTGATTTATTAAAAGATGTCACAACAAAACAACAGTATAATTTGACAGTGCGTGGCGGTACACCTTTCGTCCGTTATTATGTGTCTGCCAATTATGTACACGAAAAGGGTATTTATGAGACGTTTGATAATAATGATTACGATTCAAATGTATATTTTAAACGCTATGGTATGCGTACAAATTTGGATTTTAACGTAACAAAAACAACGATTTTTGGCGTAGACCTTTCAGGCAGATTGGAAGAAAGACATGATAATGATGCTGGAACAGATTTATATCAGTCTATGGTACGCTTACCACCAAATTTTCTGAATTATGTAAATCCCGATGGTTCCTATGGTGGTAAACTCAATGCAGTAAATCCCTATGCAGCCCTATCAAAATATGGTTATAACCATTCAAAACGTAATGTGTTTGAAGCTGTTGTTAAGTTGAATCAGAAATTAGATTTTATAACGAAAGGACTCTCAGCAAGAGCGATGTTTGGCTTTGTTTCAAATATGGCATCTCGAAGAGATATTACAGAGCGACCGGAATTATGGGAATATTCTACAGATGGACAGTATACAATTGTGAATGAGGAAACACCTCTTCGAGTGGATACCTCAGCAGGACCTCATAGGCGGAATATTACTACGGAATTTGCTGTAAATTATGATCGGAAATTTGGATCACATGCTATAACGGGACTTCTTGCATTTAATCAATTAGCTCAATATCGCGATGAACAACTTCCGACTGGATACATTAATTACGTGGGACGTATTACTTATGGATATAAAAGTAAATATTTGGCTGAGTTTAATGCTGGTTATAATGGTTCAGTACAATTTGCCGAAGGTAAGCGCTATGGCTTCTTTCCTGCTTTTTCTTTAGGATGGGTAGTTTCAGAAGAAGGGTTTTGGAATAAAAAAAGCAAAATCTTCAATTACATGAAGATACGCGGTGCTTATGGTGAGGTTGGTAACGATAAGATAGGATCGGATAAGTATTATTATTTACAGACTTATCCTATGCTAACGTCTAATCGTCCTTCATTTGGTTTAACAAATAATCCTGAAAATCGTATTTATGAAGGGAAAGAAGGTAATGTAGACGTGACATGGGAACGCGCTCGAAAATTGAATCTTGGTGTCGATATGCGCTTTTTTGAAAGTAAATTGGCTTTAACGGTTGATGTTTTTACAGAAAAACGAATTAATATTATTGATTATGATCGTTCTATTTCTACTATTTATGGTATGCTGGGGGCTACAGATTCGAGTAAGGGTTTTCCACCGCAGAATTTAGGAGAAGTTCGAAATTCAGGCTTTGAATTGGATGCATCTTTTAATGACAGAATCGGGAAATTATCTTATTATGTGAAGGGGAATGTCTCTTTTGCACGGAATAAAATTCTACAAAAGGGAGAAGAACCACAAACTTATCCTTGGACGTCAGCTATTGGTCGGAAGGTAAATCAGCGATTTGGCATGATTGTAGATGGTTTCTATAATACACAGGAAGAAATAGATGCTTTACCCTCTCGCTTTTCCAGTAATTTGAAGTTAGGAGATTTGAAATATAGGGATATAAATGGTGATGGAGTTATCGACAGTTATGATGTGACAGCTATTGGTAAGACTCGTTTGCCAGAGATTATGTATGGATTCACTTTGGGAGGTGAATGGAAGGGAATTGACTGTCAGATATTCTTTCAGGGAGCAGCAATTACCGATCTTTATGTGAATGGATATGGATATTGGGAATTTACTAATACAGGTAGTGTCATGAAACATCATTTGGGAAGGTGGACTCCAGAAAACAAGGATCATGCTACTTATCCGAGTTTGTCTCCTACCACTTCAAAACAGAATCATAGATTATCTACATTTTGGTTGAAGAACGGAAATTATCTTCGACTAAAGAATGTACAAATAGGATATACACTGCCTTCTAATTGGATGAAGAAAGCCAAGATAACATCGGCACGTATTTATGTGAGTGGAACTAATTTATTAACATTTGCGGGTTTTAAGGAATATGATCCGGAATCAAGTGATGGAGGTAATACTTCTTATCCTCAGATGCGAAACTATAGCGTGGGATTGAATCTTAAATTTTAAATAAGTTGGATATGAGAATAAAACTTTATACGATATTTGGTTTGATGCTCTCTTTGATAGCATTGAGCTCATGTTTGGATGCTTCTTCTTTAATGGATAAGGAGGATGTAGGTGATTTGTATGAGAAGGATGTATTTGAAGATCCTACGTATGCCCGTTATTTTGTGAATGATATATATTACTCTTTACCCAAAGGTGCAGAGGTGCCTGGAGCTTGGTATGGTGCATACCTTGACTGTGCAACAGACAATGGTGAAGCCCGTCATTTAGATTCTGATGCTCATCGTTTTAACAATGGAAACTGGAATGCTGAAAGTGTGCCATTGGGAAGTATTTGGTCTAAATATTATGCTGCTATTCGAGCATGTAATAAATTCCTGGAAAATTATGACTATATCGAGGAAAGGGATGGAGTGGCAACTCGTACTGATTTGGAATACTTGCGTGCACAAGTTATATTTTTGCGTGCATTCTTTTATGCTGAATTACTGAAGCATTTTGGAGGAGTACCTCTTTTGGATAAAACATTGCATTTTGGTTCTTCTGATTTAAAAGAGGCTAAGCGTGCTACCTTTAGTGAATGTGTGGAATATATATTGAAGGAATGTGATGACGCTATTGCCATTTTTCGAAGTGTGAATCAGGATTGGGCTAGCAATAATTTTGGTCGGGCAAATGATGGAGTAGCTTTAGCGTTAAAAGGCAAAGTGTTGACCATGGCTGCCAGTCCTTTGTTTAATCGTCCGGATAATTATCCTCAATATGATTCGGAAGATTCCAATAAGGCCTTTTGGCGTTACCCTAATTATGATAAGGAACGGTGGAATAATGCAGCTAAAGCACTGAAAGCAGTGATAGATTTAGGTCGTTATGATTTATATAAAAAGACAAATGGAACAAAGTCATCTTATGAAACTTACTTTGTCACACGTAATACAGTTGAAGAATCTATTTTTCCTTTTTTAAAAGGTCCAACGATTGATATCTATTATCAGAATTTACCATTTAACTTCTTGCTGGTTCGTGGAAAGGGAGGTCCGGTATGCTATAATTTGCCTACACAAGATTTGGTTGCTTCTTACGAAATGGCTAATGGAATGCTACCAGAACAGGAAGGTTCCGGATTTCGTCCGTTGCATCCGTTTTCGGGGCGTGATCCTCGTTTGGATGCTACGATATGGTACGATGAGGCTACTTTTTGTGATATAGAGTTTCAGACTTGGAGACGTGATATTGACTCAGAAAAACCATGGGGAAAAGATTATATCCGCGGGTACTCCCGTACAGGATTCTTTTTGAAGAAGTTTATGGATAAGGACTTGAATCCTACAAATAATGTGACAGTTCCTAATTCTTATCCGATCATTCGTTATGCTGATATTTTATTGTTATATGCCGAAGCTTTAAATGAATATTATGATGATCCTTCTTCTGCACCTGATGATGCGATTTGTTGGGCTATATCAGAGGTTCGTGCTCGTGCTGGAATGCCTGATGTACGCACGACTTTTGCAAACAGAGGTTGGGCTTTGACTCAGGGCAATGTCCGTAAATTGATTCAGAATGAGCGTCGAGTGGAATTTGCTTTTGAGGAACATCGCTTTTGGGATGTACGCCGTTGGATGATTGGTAAGGAAACACAAAGATCAGTGCATGAACAGGACATTATATTGAAAGAGGACAATAAAACGAAAGAATATAATGTGACGGAGATAGAAAAGCGTAGCTATGAAGACCGGATGAATTTGATGCCTCTTCCACAATCAGAGATAAATAAAAATAAGAATCTTGTTCAGAACTGGGGGTGGTCGCCGCGTGTAGTAGATTGATTAATTTAAAGAACGAAAAAGTATGAAAAATAGAATCTTTTTATTTCTGACGATAACGATGCTGTCTTTGTTTGTTAGCTCATGTAAAGAAGACGAAATAGTAGAGTCATCTGTACAGGTTACTACGCAAGGTCTTGCCCGAGTGGGGCAAAGTACAGCTTTTGTAAGTGCATATATAACAAAGGGAACTCTAACAGAAAACGTGGTGACGGGTTTTTGCTGGAGTAAGCAGCCTTCTCCGACTGTAGAAGATAATAAAATAGAGGAAGTTGGGAACTTGTCTGGTAATAGTTATATGTTACAGATGACTGGTTTGTCTCCTTCCACTGAATATTATGTAAAAGCATATGTAAATGATGGCAGTCATATTTATTACGGAAATGAGCTAAAGTTTGTGACGAAAGATATTCCGGGAGAGGGTTGGTGCGTAATTGATGATATAACCAAAATTACTCCAACTACAGCAACTGCGTTAATGCAAATTGCAGATAATGGTGGTTCAGAGGTAGTGGAATATGGAATTTGCTATAAAGAAACGAGTGCTGAACCAATTCCTCCAATGACTGACGAACCCACTGTCGATGGAAAAACAATCATAGCAGAGGCAGGTGGCTATGCTTTTGATGCATTTATTGAGAATTTAAGCCAAAACACTCATTATTTAGTTCGTCCCTATTTTAAAACAGAGGGAAGGATTATATATGGAGAAACGGTTGGGTTTAAAACTATGAATTTTATTAAGACCGGAGATGTATTTCCCGGTTATCAGAGTGCTTATTTATACGGTGAAGTTTTAATGGACGCAGGCTCACCTACAATAGAGCGTGGTGTTTGTTGGGGAACTACCCGGGAACCAACTCTTGAAACCGATACCTATGAAAAAATAGATAAAGGTACAGGGGCTTATTATGCCATTGTTGGCGGATTAAAGAAAGGAACTACATATTATGTACGTGCATATGCAAAAAATGCAGATGGAGTATTCTACGGCTTACCTGTTGAATTTACGACTAAAACGGGAGATATTGTTCCTGGATTGACACTTGATCAGATGGCATTAGTGGAGGCGGGAACTTTTTTGATGGGTGAGCCTAAAACGGATGAAATACCTTCAGCAATAGATGGTACAACGTTAGGGAAAGAGCCTGTACATTCAGTTCGTATTACAAAGGATTATTATATTGGCAAATATGAGATAACCAATGAGCAGTTATGTGTTTTTCTAGATGTTTATCAAAGTGCAAGAACGCGTTCTGCGATAGCAAAAGCTTTATTTAATAGTAAGCGTTCTGCTTGGGCATTTGATGTCGCGGGAACATTGCCCAATCAAGTCCATACTCCTAAGAGCGGAAAGGGCAGACATCCGGTAGTTAATATAACATGGGCGTGTGCTGAACAATATTGTGAGTGGCTTTCTGCCGAGTTAGGAGTAAAAGTACATCTTCCGAGTGAGGCTGAATGGGAATATGCGGCTCGTGGAGGAAATAAAAGTCAAGGATATATCTATAGTGGAAGTAATATTCAATCAGAAGTTGCTGTGTTTACTTCTAAAACTAAAGGTACAATGCCTGTAGGTAGTTTGGCACCTAATGAACTAGGTATATATGATATGTCAGGAAATGCATTTGAATATTGTCGTGATACTTATGATGCGGACTTCTATATGAATCAAGTGGGAACAGTGACTGAAAATCCTTATAAAGGCAGCTTGGGAGATACGCCTATTGTAATTCGTGGAGGAAGTTTTAGGCACGATACATATTTTAGGGTTTCGGCGCGTGGTAGTGCAAAACATAAGGGAGATTGTGGAGATCATAGTGGTTTCCGTATTGTAATGGAAAAACTCCCTAGTAATATATAATGAAATGGAAGAGAAGGTGCGCCTGAGGTCTTTTGATTGATATGGGCGCTGCCTTCTTATTTTTAATCTTTTAAAATTTAAGACTATGAATCGTTTTTTACACATAATATTCTTATTTTGTAGTTATTTAGTGATGACTGCTTGTGACGAAGCTGACGACTCATCAAATTTCGGAATAGATGTCTCAGAGTTGGTAGGGAAAGATTATCTGTCAGTACTGCCAGCTACCATTCAGGTAGGTAATTTTGCCGGTACATTTAAATTGAATATTGCTACGAATTTAACTTGGAGTGCAACTACAGAAGATGAGTGGATTAAATTGCCCAAAACAGAAGGGGGGAAGGAGATTTTAAATATAGGTTATACTGCAAATGGGGATGTAACCACTTCTCGAAAGGCAAAAATTATTTTTTCGGCTAAAGGTCAAAACAATGTAGTAGTGGATATTGTGCAAAGTGATAAGACATTTGCAAATCCCATAGCGGGAATACCTGATCCATGGATTGTGCAGCATCAAGGAGCCTACTATACTTGCAAAGCTCATTATAATGGTATCAATGTTTCAAAATCAGATAGATTGACAGAGATTAATCCCACTAAGGCTATTTGGACGGCACCTAAAGATAATGGAACGGTCAAACCATGGAATACCTCGCATGTATGGGCACCGGAACTTCATTTTATAGACGGAAAATGGTATGTATATTATGCGGCAGGACGTCCAATTGAAGAAAGCGGAGGAAGTTATAAAATGCAACGTACTGGTGTACTTCGTTCTAAAACAGTCGATCCTTTGGGAGAGTATGAAGATATGGGAATGATTTATACGGGTGATGAGTATGTAACAGGTATAGTAGCTACAGCCGATAACACATGTTATGCTATTGATATGGGAGTTTTAAAAATTGAGTCTAAATTATATGCAGTATGGTCAGGTACTATAAGTAAAGAAACTGGTGGTGATCAGCGTATTTATATTGCGGAAATGAGCAATCCATGGACGATTTGTTCTAATAGGGTACAAATATCTAAACCCGACCAATCGTGGGAGCTTATTTCAGGTAAAGTAAATGAAGGACCTGCATTTTTGCAGCATGATGGTAAAGTATTTATAGTATATTCTTGTAATGGCTCTTGGACAAAAGATTATCGTTTGGCATATCTTATGTTGGATGTAGGCGATAATCCTATGGATCCGACTAACTGGAAAAAATCGCCCAATGCAGTTTTTTATCGATGTGATGATACTGTTGATGAAGATGGAGTAAATGGAGTTGGGCATTGTTGTTTTACGAAGTCGCCGGATGGTACAGAAGACTGGATCGTTTATCACGTGAAGAATCGTAATTATGGTAGTTATGAAACCGGACGTTCTACGTTTATGCAGCGATTTACTTGGAATACAAATGGAACACCGAACTTTGGGATTCCAGTGGGATGGGCTGAACCAATAGTAGTACCGTCTGGTGAATAGACTAAAGACTGGAATATGAAAAAAAAATTATTGTACACAACCCTGCTTTTGAATGTAGGATGTCCTTATAAACTACGCGCTGAAGTAGTCCCGGATAAACCTAATATCCTGATTTTTATAGCTGATGATTTAGGATGGGAAGAAGTAGGAGCCTATGGACATCCAGTGGTGAAAACACCAAATATCGATTGGTTGGCGCGGAATGGACTTCGTTTTGATAACTTCTTTTTGACAGCAAGCTCCAGCAGCCCAAGTCGTTCATCTATATTAACAGGTATGTATCCGAGTAGTACAAGAGCACAGAATTTGCATGACAAATTGCCACCACAAGCAGTTCTTTTTTCTGATTGTCTTCGTGAAAGCGGGTATTATACAATGTTGGTTGGAAAAAATCATGGTACCAACTCTCCGGAAATAGAAAAACGATTTAGCTACTTGAAGTCTGTCGGTAAACCATGGAAAATGGGTGAACTTTGGAAAGAAGCTTTGCGGCAACGGCCTCAAGATAAACCGTTTTTTATGTTTGCTGCTTCTCTTGACCCACATCGTCCTTATAAACAAGGGACGTATGAAAAAACATATGAACCTTCGGAAGTAGTAATTCCACCCTACTTGCCGGATTCTCCCGAAATGCGGGAAGATATGGCGGACTATTATGATGAAGTGACACGTTTTGATACTCATATTGGAGAAGTTCTTGAAGTATTACGTGAAGAAAAAGAATTGGACAATACGATTATTATTGTAATGACGGATAATGGAAGGCCTTTTGCTCAATGTAAGACACGAGTGAATGTTCAAGGTGTGAAATCTCCCTTTATTGTTTTTCATCCGAATTTAGTTCAAAAAGGAAGTGCCACTAAAAGCCTGGCTAGTGCCGTTGATATTGCTCCGACTCTTTTAGAGATAGCTGGCGTAAGGCTTTCTCCGGGACTGCAAGGAATAAGTTTATTACCTATCTTGAAGAATAAGGATATTGAGGTCCGGAAATATGCTTTTGCGGAGCATAATTGGCATGCATTCAAGGCATATGAACGTGCTGTTATAACAAAAGACCTTTTATACATAAAGAATTGGTTGCCACACTTATCTAATCCGGTAGTGGGAGATGCGATGCGTACATCGGCTTACGCTCTTATGCTTGAAGACTTCGAAAAGGGGAAACTGGCAGAAGTGTATCAAGACTGCTTTATAGCCCCTCGTTCAGGAGAAGAACTTTATGAGATAAAGAAAGATATTCATTGCTTGAAGAATGTAGCAGGTAAAAAGAATATGCAAGAAGATTTATCTCGCTTACGACTTATTCTAGAGATTTGGCAGGAGTCTGTTGGAGATATTTTTCCAGGTGAAGAGCTGCTGAAACGGGATGATGGACGCTTTTCTCGTCCTTTGGGTAAATAAATATATATTGTATGTAGAGATAGAGATGAAAAAGAATAATATTGTATATATATCAGCTTGGTTATTAACATTGCCAGCCTATGGTATTTCGCAGCAAAATGAGAATATCCAGAAAAGACCGAATGTGCTTTTTATCTGTATTGATGATTTGCGTCAAGAGTTGGGATGTTATGGATCGGTAGTAAAAACACCCAATTTAGATAAGTTGGCAGAAAATGGAAGTTTGTTTTTTCATCATTATGTTCAGATACCAACTAGCGGTGCTTCGCGTGCTAGTATGTTGACAGGCAGATTACCAAGAAAAGAACAAGATTTGTCCAATGAAGCTTGTAAAATAAACTTGTCAAGTAAAAAAGAACAAGAACAGCCTGAGACGATGTTCCATCATTTAAGGCGTAATGGTTATTATACGGTGGGGATTGGGAAGATTAGTCATTACCCTGATGGTTATTTGTATGGTTATACACATCCTAAAAGTTCCCGACTGGAATTACCTTATAGTTGGGATGAGATGCTTTTTGACTCAGGAAAATGGGAAACAGGTTGGAATGCTTTTTTTGGATATGCTGATGGTAGTAATCGCCAAAGTCGTAATAAACAGGTTCCGCCTTATGAATGTGCAGATGTTTCGGACGATAGTTATCCCGATGGGTTGACGGCGAATCTGGCAATAAAAAAAATGAGGGAATTATCGGGGCAAGAGAAACCTTTCTGTTTGGCAGTGGGGTTCTTTAAACCGCATTTGCCATTTACCGCTCCTAAAAAGTATTGGGATTTGTATGACGAAAAGACAATTCCACTTTCTCCTGTTCCTCAGATTCCAGAGGGAACTCATCGGTTTGCCTTACATAATAGCAATGAATTTAATGGATACTTGAAAGGGGACGAGAAGGTCTCTTTGGATAAAAGTGCTTCGGATAATTATAGCCGGAAGTTACGCCATGCTTATTTTGCTTGTATAAGTTATGTGGACGCACAAGTTGGTAAGATTTTGGATGAGTTGGAGCGACTTGGAGAAAAGGACAATACTATTGTAATAGTATGGGGAGATCATGGTTGGCATTTAGGAGACCAGCGTGTATGGGGGAAACATACATTGATGGATGTTTCTTTGCGTAGTACGTTAATAGTAAGAGCTCCATCTGCTTGTAAAGCAGTTAAAAATTATCGTATTGTTAGTGCTGTTGATATTTATCCGACTTTAATGGAGTTGTGCAACCTTTCAATCCCAGAAGGGATGGATGGACATAGTTTTGTTGAGTTACTGGAAAATCCTAATCAAAGTTTATGGTCTGATGCTGCATATAGCTATTTTAATAATGGTATTAGTGTCAGAGTTCCTAATTATAGATTAACGCGATATTGGCATAAGGGGGAATGTGTAACGGAATTATATAATTATCGTTTGAAAGGGATGGAAAAAAAGAATATATTTAGTACAGAAAAGAAAGCAATTGTTGATGAACTTATAGATGTATTGGAAAGGAAATATAACTTTTTTCATAAAGCAAAACCTTAAAATTCTATTCCTTATTTTATTATGGCGTTAATTTGGGACGCATTTGTGCTTTTCCGAGACATATGTTTTACTTTGTTATGATTATCTTACCTAATTTTGCTTTCACTAAAAGGATGTTTGTTTTTAAATTAACCGCTAATTTAGTTAATATCATGAAAAAAAACTACAAAAAAATTAATGCTAGGATTAGGTTGCTTTTATTATTCCTAATTTCTACGGTGTATATTCAGGCACAATCGACTCGAAATGTCGTTGGAACTGTAAAAGATGCTTCGAATGAGCCTCTGATTGGAGTGAATGTTGTTGTTAAAGGTGATGCAACTTTGGGTACAATCTCTAATATGGATGGAGAATATTCGTTAAAGATCCCCCGTAAGAAGGCTACTTTGGTATTTTCTTTTGTTGGTTATAAGACAATAGAGAAAGATATTGATGCTAATGTAACTAAACTAGATGTTATACTACTTGAAGATACAGAGTTGCTTGACGAAGTCGTAGTAGTAGGCTATGGTACAATGAAAAAGAAAGATGTGACAGGGTCTGTAGCACATATTGGAAGTGAAGTATTGGATACTAAGGTTGCCACTAACGCTGTTGATTTTCTTAAAGGTAATATTGCGGGTGTAAATATTAGTGTGGATAATAATGCTTCAGGAGGAGGCTCAATCGAGGTACGTGGACCTGCTTCTTTGAAGGCTTCTACTTCTCCTTTGATAGTTTTAGACGGTAATATTTATTATGGTAATATTAGTGATATTAATCCTAATGATATTGAGAGCATGGATGTTCTGAAAGATGCTAGTTCTACGGCCGTTTATGGCTCTAAGGGATCCGCAGGAGTTATTATGATCAATACCAAAAGGGGAAAGACTGAGAAGCCTGTTATTAATCTTAGTGCAAAGGTAGGTGTAACTACTTTATTGGATATTCCAGATCTTCCTACACCAGAACAATATATACAAAGACGTGCTGACTACTGGAAAACCTTAGATTATTTTAAACCAAGTGCAAATCAGAAAGGTGTAGGCTATTATGATAATCCTTACAACTTACCGGATGGAGTGGATATGGATCAGTGGGCTTCTTACGATCCTTCTTTTTCCGGTGATTATGTGGAGACTTGGTTAACTCGTCTTCAATTGTCTAATGTGGAAATTCAGAACTATAAGCAAGGAAAGGTTGTAGATTGGCGAGACCATGTTTATCGTTCAGGGTTACGACAAGACTATAATATGTCTATTTCGGGAAAGTCGTCAAGAACTAATTATTATGCATCTTTGGGGTATACGAATAATGAAGGTTATAAAGTGGGTGACAGTTTCCAAACAGTGAGAGCTCGTGTTAATTTAGATACGGATATAACCAAATGGTTGAAGGTTGGTTTGGCTGCTCAGTTTGCAGATAGAGGAAATAAAGATATTGTAGCAGATACGGGAAATGCAGATGTGATGAGTCCTTACGCTAGTATGTATGAAGAAGATGGTAGTTTGAAAAAGTACCCGACAGATGATGCTAGAATTGTAAATCCTTTGTTGGCAGGTTCAGTTGACAAAAAATTCTATAAAACACAGACATTGAATTCTACCATTTATGGAAAGCTAACCCTTCCTTACGGATTTAGTTGGCAAACAAACTTTAATGTTCGATATGGTTGGAGAAAACAATATTATTATAAGTCAGATGATAAACCTAGTATTTCTAAAGGTGGTGAGGCTGAACGTGATGAATATTCTGATTACGAATGGGTTGTCGATAATATGTTAAAATGGAATTATACGATTGCTGACATTCATACGATTGATGCGACTTTTGTATATAGTGCTGAAAAGTATCAGTTTTGGAATACGGTAGCCTCTAATTCAGGTTTTGTTCCTAGCGGGGTTTTAGGATTTCATAATTTGCATGCAGGTATTAATCCTGTTATTAAGACGAATGATGAAGTGCAAACTGGTAATGCCCTATTAGGACGTTTGAATTATTCATTGATGGATCGTTATCTGTTAACTGCTTCTGTACGTAGAGATGGTTTTTCCGCTTTTGGTATAGAGAATCCTTATGGCACTTATCCTGCATTCGCATTGGGATGGCGTATGTCAGAAGAATCTTTCATTAAAAATCTGAAGGTTGTTGATAATTTGAAACTTCGTTTTTCTTGGGGGGAAAATGGTAATAGAGACATCGGACGTTATGCTGCTCTTTCTAAATTGAATGTAACGGATATGATTATTGATGGGAAACCAGTGAAAGGGGTATGGACGGATAATCTGTCTAATAATAAGCTGAAATGGGAGAGAACACGTGCCATGAATCTAGGGCTAGATTTTGGATTGTTTAAAGGGCGTTTGAGTGGTATATTAGATTTGTATTATAACAAAACCTCTGATTTGATTGTCGATCGTTCATTGCCTACTATTGTGGGGTATAATAGTGTGATTGCCAATTTGGGACAGGTGGATAATAAAGGACTGGAACTGACTTTGACAAGTGTTAATTTGAATATTCCGAAAAAAGTATACTGGACTACTACATTCATCTATTCTACTAATAAGAATACAATCAAGCATTTGTATGGTAATATGGTTGATGTGAAGGATGAAGATGGTAATGTAATCGGTCAACGTGAAGATGACGATGTTCAGAATGGATGGTATATTGGGCATGGCATCAAGGATATCTATTATTATAAATGGAATGGTATTTGGCAATTGGGTGAAGAGGAGGAAGCTAAAAAATATGGGAAACAGCCTGGAGATCCTAAATTGCTTGATTTAGATAATGATGGTCAGATTACAGAGAAAGATAAAGTTTGGTTAGGTTCGAGAACACCGCGTTATCGTATGTCATTGCGGAGTGATTTGAGATTATTCAACTGCTTGGACTTCTCATTTGTGCTTCGTGGAGAATTCAACTTTCTGGGAGAAGATAATTTAGCAAGAAATGAAGATAATCGTTTTTTCGATCGTTCGAATTCTATTATGACTGAATACTGGACACCTTGGAATCCAAGTACGGAATATGCCCGTTTGGGAGCTAACTGTGGTAATCCGAGTGTTTTGATTTTTAAGAAGAGGGATTATGTGAAAATGCAAAATATTTCGTTGGCTTATACATTTCCGAAAACTTTCTTGAAAAAATTCTCTATTGAGAATCTCAAAGTTAGCTTGAATGTGGATAATGCGTTCGTTCTGACCAAATGGAATTATTACGATCCGGAGAATATGGGTACTTGCCCCCGTATTTGGACATTGGGTGTAAATGTGACTTTGTAATTTATAAAATAGAAGAAAAATATTCAGATGAAAACAATGAAAAATATAATTAAATGTTTGACAGCTTCTTTATTGGTTGTAAATCTGTCATCATGTGTTGATCTTGATCCTGAACCATTATCGTTTTTCGCTCCGGAAAATACATTTATGGATAAAGAAGGGCTTGAAGCCTTACTTATTACTTCTCGTAAACAGATAAAATGGGAGTGGTTTGGTGATGCTTTTAATGCAGGTTATTGTGAAACACCCTTGGTTTATGAATATGCTTGGTCGGATATATCAGTAATGGGAGCTCCGGAGGTGAAGGAAATTCATAATCTGGAAACTCAACTTACTCCTACCACTAATATGGCCTTACATCTTCGTTATTGGGATTTAGCTTGGAATGGTATAAAATATGCTAATACACTGATTAGTCGTGTTCCTAAATCAAATATAGATAATGAGGATGATAAGAATCAGTTGTTGGCAGAAGGGTATTTTCATAGAGCATATTGGTATTATTTGTTAGTTAATCAATGGGGAGACGTACCTTTGTTATTAGAAGAGGTAACAGGACCAAAGTTGGATTTTTATTCAACTTCCAGAATGAAAATCCTGCAACAAATGAAAACTGATATGGAATTTGCTGTAAAATGGCTTCCCAAAAACGTACAGCCTGGTTGTGTAAGCAGAGCTGCCGGTGAACATTTATTAGCAAAAATATATCTTTGTACAGGTGATTTCCAATTTGCTGTGGATGCGACAACTAGATGTATCAATGATTATGGGTTGCATTTGATGAAAGAAAGATTTGGTGTGAATGCTTCTGATGCAAGTTTGGATGTTTTCAATGATTTGTTTCAGGAGGATAATATAAGTGCATCTGAAAATAAGGAGGCAATTTTTGTTGTTCAGGAAAGATATGGTATAGAGGGTAATGTAGCTCCTAAAGGGTCAGCACGTATGCGTAATTTTGTTCCTTATTGGTGTAATGGTGCAGCAGTGAAGACTCCTGATGGCAAACAGGGTACTACGTATGATGCAGGTCCTTATGAAGGATATGAATGGGTAGAAAAATTAGGACGTGGTATTGCAAAGATCCGTCCGACAAACTATTCTCAGTATGCTATTTGGGGTAAATGCGGAAATGATATAAGACATAATGATAACAATTGGTTTAACATTTCTAGACTTACATATAATCGCCCGGCTTCCAAAGGTGGTAGTGAAGAATATTTCGGGAAGCCTATTGAGCGGGCGTTTGTAAGTGATACAATGCGTTGTTATTTTTCTTTTCCAACAGTTAAAACATTAATTTATAAAGATGATATTAATGTGGGTAAAACTCCTACCGGAGGCTTTACCGATACTTATGTATTTCGTTTGGCTGAAACGTATTTGATGAGGGCGGAAGCCTATTATTGGTTGGGTAATTTACCGTTGGCAAAAGAAGATGTGAATGAAATTCGCCGTCGTGCCAAAGCTCCGGAACTGCCATCTGTGACTTTGGACGATATATTGGATGAAAGGGCAAGAGAATTATACATTGAAGAACATCGTAAAGTGGAATTAACTCGTATTGCTTTCCTTAAAGCGCAGCTAGGTCAGGACGGTTATTCCTTAGGTAACTTCTCAGAGAAGAACTGGTATTATGATCGTATTATGGAAAAGAATAATTTCTTCGCAGAAGAATATTTTTATTCTACAAATGCTTTCATTATGAAACCTTACCATGTGCTTTGGCCAGTTCCTCTAACGGCCATAACTTCAAATACTCAGGGACGTATTAACCAAAATATCGGTTATTTTGGTGCAGAAGATAATATTCCAGTAGAATAATAGTAATTTGTCTCAATAAACGGACCTTGAATATTCAAGGTCCGTTTATTGAGACGTTTCTTCCATTTATTGGGATATTTATTTTATTGTATACATTCAAATGTGTCTATCTTTGTGTTAGATAATTTAAAACTAAATAATACCTAGAAACAATGAAGTATCAGCTATTAAGTCGCATAGGAAAATGGGTCGTTTTCCTGTTAATAATAGGATTAGTACCTGCCTATGCTCAAAAAAAAGGAAAAGAAAAAGTAAATCGTTTGCCGGATGATTTGGAAACACTTGCAGGAAATCCGGCCTTGTTAAAGAAACCGGAAGGATTGACTGTTGCGGCATACGCTTTCCCGAATTATCATCCTTCTGCGTTACATAATAAGATATATTCCCAAGGATGGACGGAATATAATTTAATTAGAAGTGCACGTCCTTGGTTTGAGGGACATCAGCAGCCACGTACTCCTTTGTTGGGAGAATTGGATGAGAGTAAACCTTCGACTTGGGAAACTTATAATAAACTTTGTAAGCAAAGTGGGATTGATGTGCTTATTTGGGATTGGTATTGGTATGATGGTAAGCCATGCCTACATGAAGCTTTGGAAAATGGCTTTTTGGAGGCCAATAATGCAAAAGACGTGAAATTTGCCTGTATGTGGACTAACCACCCTTGGTATGTGCTGTATCCTACGAAACGTACTGACGGGAGTAATGCATATCCTCCTAGTTATGATGCTCCTGATTTCTCAAAGGAAGAATGTTGGAAAAGTCTTTCTTATATGATTTCTCGTTATTGTCATTTGGATAATTACTGTCTCTTATACACATCTGACGCTGCCGACGAATAGCCTTGTGTAGA
>OWIT01000582.1_pt1 | contig 19643 bp, 14 predicted proteins | sample 1732681 | NCBI WGS metagenome assembly OWIT01 (sample SAMN05065741, study PRJEB22554) | human gut metagenome | biome: ENVO:2100002; feature: ENVO:00000062; material: ENVO:00002003 | host: Homo sapiens | place: USA | reverse complement strand
GGGCAGACTCGGGACTTTCACCCTATAGAGAATGCTCATGCCGAGCACACCAAAATTACACGCCTTGAGCAGGCGTGTAAGAGGTATCAAAAATTTTAAATTTTTCGATTAATCGAACAAGGCTAAGACACCGGATAAAGGCGCAAAGTCAAAAGCTTGTTTGGCGTGCGGTCTAACCTTTGGTTTTGCGTGCCATGCAATGGAAAGTCCGGCAGCTTCCAGCATAGGAATGTCATTGGAGCCGTCACCCATAGTGATGAGTTCGGAGAGCTCGATTCCGTGCTGTAGTGCGTAAGCCGATACGTAAGAAATCTTGCCGCGACCGTCGATAATCGGCGTGCCGAACGGTCCGGTGACTCGTCCGGTTAATTTGCCGTCAACGATTTCAAGTTCGTTGCTGATCACGTGCGTAAATCCATACCGTTCTTTAACAACTTCTGTTACGCAGCTAAAACCGCCGGAGACGAGCAGCATCGGGATGCCCGCGGCTTTGAAGGCGGCAACAAGTTTTTCGGCGCCTGGATTGGGCTTGATGTGACGATCGATCAGACGATCAACAATAGAAGCGTCGGCGCCGGCCATCAGCTTGACGCGGGCAGTTAGACTTTCTGCGTAATTTTTGATTTTGCCCTGCATCGCAAGCTCGGTGATATGGGCGACTTCCTCACCTTTGCCGACGAAAGAGGCCATTTCATCCAGTGTTTCCAAATTCAGGAAAGTGGAATCCATATCGGTAGCAAAAAGCTTGAAATTCTTCAGCTTTAATCCCGGCTCGATCCAATTCGCATCGATTTGAAGGGCTCTTGCTTTCTGAGCCCAGCGAGCCTCGAATTCCTCACGGTTGACACGGCGCAGACGAACCGCACAGGGATCTTTGATCGTGCCTTTTTTGCCAATGGTGTGAAGAAACTTTTCCAAAGTTTCTTCGCGTCCGATCTTGGTTTGAAGAACTAAATCGTGACTCACTTGAGCTCCTTGAGGATTCGTAAGATGTTGTCGCCCCTTTTCTCGGCGGTATCACTGTAAGTTTCTAATCGTAACCGATTCGGCCCGAGCATGCGCATATTTCGGTTTGCTTGAAGCATGCGGAAGAACTTTCCGGGGTCAAACGAGGGTTTATCTTTAAAGGTAAAGATGATGGAGTCTTCACCTGCGTCGATCTTTAAAACACCCAAAGGCTTGGCTTCCACACGTATACGGTGCGTAAGAATCAGATTCTTGGCTTCCTGAGTCAGCTTGCCGTAGCGGTCGGCAATCTCCTCCTGAATCTGATAAAGATCTTCCTTGTTTTTGACTTGTGCAAGGCGTTTGTAGAAAGTCAGACGGTTATGAACATCAGGAACATAGTCTGAACGGAGCAGGGCAGGCGCATGCAGATTGATGTCTGTTGTGGCTTCCAGCGGCTGAAGCAGATCAGGTTCGCGGCCTTCTTTTAAGGCAGTGACGGCAGAATCGAGCATCTGGGTGTAGAGGTCGAAACCTACGCCGGTCATCGAGCCGGATTGATGTTCGCCCAAGACTTCACCCGCACCTCTGATCTCTAAGTCATGCATAGCCAAATAGAAACCGCTGCCGAGTTCTTCCATTTCTTTAATGGCTTCAAGCCGTTTCTCGGCATTTTTGGTCATCGCACCTTCGCCCGGCGTCAGCAAATAGGCATAAGCCTGATGGTGGGAGCGTCCGACGCGGCCGCGCAGCTGATGGAGCTGAGCCAAGCCGAATTTGTCGGCACGATGCATGATGATTGTGTTGGCGTTCGGGATGTCGATGCCGGTTTCGATAATCGTTGTGCAAAGCAGCACGTTGGTGCGCTGAGCATAGAAGTCACGCATGACGCGTTCAAGTTCCCGCTCGTTCATCTGCCCGTGTGCAACGCCGATGCGGGCTTCCGGAAGGAGCTGCTCGAGACGCATGCGGGCGTTTTCAATGGTTTCGACTTCGTTATGAAGGAAGTAAACCTGACCGCCGCGCTTTAACTCACGCAGCACGGCTTCTCGTATCAGAGAGTCGCTTTCACGCTGGACAAAGGTCTTGATGGCCAAACGTTTTTGCGGCGCTGTTGCAATAACAGAAAAATCTCGAATGCCTTCCAAAGACATCGACAAAGTGCGAGGAATCGGAGTTGCCGTCAGCGTCAGAATGTCGACTTCCGAACGAAGAGATTTGAGCTGTTCTTTCTGACGAACACCGAAGCGGTGTTCTTCATCGATGACGACAAGGCCGAGATCTTTAAATTGGACCTTATCGGAAAGCAGTTTGTGCGTACCGACCACAATGTCGATCGTGCCGTTTTTGATACCTTCGATCGATGCGTTCACTTCCTTTGAAGAACGGAAACGAGAAAGTTCGGCAATTCTCACCGGCCAGTTGGCAAAACGATCGCGGAAGGTTTGAGCATGCTGTTCGGCAAGCAGCGTTGTCGGGCAAAGAACTGCGACTTGTTTTCCGCCCATGACAGCCATAAACGCAGCGCGAAGAGCAACTTCGGTCTTACCGAAGCCGACGTCGCCGCAGACCAGACGATCCATCGGTTTATCCGAGATCATGTCGCGGTAAACGGCGTTAATGGCGGCTAGCTGGTCTTCCGTTTCTTCAAAAGCAAAGGCTTCGGAGAACGCTTCGTAATCAGCCAAACTGAATTTGAAAGCGTAGCCTTTGCGGGATTGACGCAGGGCATAAATGTTCAAGAGTTCGGCAGCCGTATCCCTCACTTGGAGAGCCGCTTTCTTGCGAGCCTTCTCCCAATCGCCTTTGCCCAAGGAGTGCAGAGGGGCGGTTTCCGGATCCGCGCCGGAATATCGGGAAATCAAATGCAGCTGAGCGACCGGGACGTAAAGTTTGGCCTCTTTGGCGTAGTCAATCTGCAGGAATTCTGCTTCACCGTCCGGCGTGCTCATTGAAGTCAGACCGCGATAGCGGCCGACACCGTGATCCAAATGCACGACCGGGTCTCCGACTTTAAGTTCGGAGAGGTCGCGAATCATCATCTCGATGTTGCTTTCGCGCTCTGTTCTGCGGCGCCGGCGTCTGACCGGACGATCGGAGTTGGAATAAAGTTCTGTTTCCGTCAGAATGGAAATCGGCGGATTCTCTAGTTCCATTCCGTCGTAGAGCGGACCGTAGCAAAGCGCAAAGTTGTCTCCGCTTTCTAAGAATTTCTCAAATCCCGGCACCAAAGGTGCTTTAAGTCCGTTCTCTTTAAAGACATCTGAAATTGTTTCCAGGCGGCCCGCGGAATTTGCCATGACCAAGAGCTTGCGGCTGCGGGCAGAGCAAAGATCCTTGTATGCCTTCAATCCCTCGAGCGAGTCGTCTTTTCTGCGTTCAATGGCGACAGAAGGGAAATTCGGAGTTGCTGTTTCTTTGTCTGTGAGTGACAGACGAGCGTAGTTGCCGGCGAGTTCAAAAAATTGATGCGCGCTCAGATAAAGGCGTTTGAAATCTAAAATCGGGCGTTCACCGTCAGCGCGAAGGAACTTGGCGCGCTGTTCGGTTTCTTTGTCGAAATGTTCGATGGCGTTGTTTACGTCGCCCAACAGGATCAGAGAAGCGTCAGAACCGATGTAATCAAAGAGGGTTTCGGTTTCGTCAAAGAAGAGCGGCAGGTAGTTTTCTACGCCGGGGGCGGCAATGCCGTTTTCGATATCTTTGTAAAGCGTCACTTTGCTCGGATCGCCTTCAAAGGTTTCACGCCAGCGGGAGCAGAAGGCAGACCTAGCTTCCTTGTCCATTGGAAATTCATGGGCCGGAAGCAGGCGGATTTCGTCAACTTTTTCTACCGATCGTTGATTGTCCGGATCAAAGACTCGGATCTCGTCGAGTTCGTCATCAAAGAAATCCAGACGATAAGGCTTGGCCGAGCCCATCGGGAAGAGGTCAAGCAGTCCGCCGCGACTGGCAAATTCGCCGGGTGCGACCACTTGAGAGACATGTTCATAGCCTCTCGCAACTAATTCGGCGCGAAGATCGGTCGGATCAATGCGGTCGCCCTTGCGGAAGAAGAAGGTTGTCGAGCCGATATAGTTTCTCGGCGCAAGACGCTGCGTTGCCGTGCTGGCAGAAACGATTAAGACATCGACCGGGTCCTGGCGCTTTTGACGATTTAAAAGCAGATACAGTGTCTGAAGGCGTTCACCGACAAGATCGGCGTGAGGGCTCAGCACGTCATAAGGCAGCGTTTCCCAATCGGGGAAAACTGTGAGCTTTAAAGAAGGATCAAACCACGTGACTTCGTCCTGGAGACGGATGACATCGCTCGGGTCGGCGCAAATAACAGTCAGCAGCTTGTTTTGCTTTTTGAGCTGAACCGCGTTTTGCGCGATGGACATGGCAAGTGCACTGCCTGCCGGACATTTTTCTCGATATTTGTCTGAGGGTTTTATTTCTGCAAGAGATTTTCCGATAACGGGCAAAGAGTCAAATATCGTTTCTTTCATCACAACTAGGCGCGGAGACCCCTGCCTTCAGGCAGAGGAGGAAACGCCTCCTCCTTTCGAATTTCTATTAAATAGGTTTGTCTCTTTTCCAGCAGATGCAGCTTCTTGTAGCTGATGCCTGCCGAAATGCGGGTTCCGTCAAGTTTTCGAACATCAAAGAACCCCGATGATCGACGGCCGAAAATGAAGCCTTCTTCTCCCTGGCAGGCAACCTTGTCAAAAAGACGGAAGCCTTTGACCTCAAAGGGCGCCTGATTGCGCTTTCGAAGGGCGCCTTTGAGGATAGAGAGCTTGTGAATCTGCCGGTTGTTCCGGCGCGTCTGCTTCTGGAAGAAGAATTCGCCGAGCCTTTCGGCTCCAAGATTGCCAGCAATGCAAAAGGCATCTGCACCATGTGACTTGGCAATGCCGTTCTCGATTCGCGCGTGCTTGGTTAAGTAGCCGTAGGTGTTGTGCACCTTCAGCTCAGAATGCGACGCCTTTAGGCGGTTCAGCACCTCCCAGCGCATAATTCCCATGAAGGTTTCCGCGCGGAACGATTGTCCGCGCTTTGTCTTCAGCGTGATTTCACCGCGATGAAGGGCCTTATGGCACGTCTCACAAAGCGTAAGCAGGTTGTCGGGCGAATTTCCGCCCGTACGTCTGCTCTCCAGATGATGAACATTAAGCACCGGGTCTTTCGATCCGCCGTAACAATGCTGGCAAACATGCCCGTCTCTGCAAAGAACATACTCGCGGATGTTCCCGAAGCCGAGCTGTTCTCCCTCCTGGTACTCTTTCCCTGCAATGTCGGGATTCTTCAGCAGCTGCAAGTCGAAAGACGCCGTTTCCACGGTGATCTTTGTGACCGGCAGCAGTCGAAGAACCGCTTCTATGCGCGACAAGTGCGCGTTGATTCGGTTTTCAACCGACGGAGCAAGCCAGCCTTTGCGCTTGGTGCGGATGCGGTTGTCGAACCTCGGAGCACGGTAGCGCGTTTTGCGGTTACGGCGCGACTGCCGTAACGCGCGACGAGCAGAGAGCAGATCGGTGATGTCCTGCCGCAGTTCGACTTCGGATGCATAAAGTTCAGCCTTTTCCGTTGATGCGGAAAGGCCGACATGTTTGTACCCGGCATCAACGCCCAGACTCACCGGCTGTTTGGTCTCACCCGTTGCAATCGTCAGCTGAATAGTGAAAGGCGTGCGCCTTACCACAATAGCTTTCTTCTCTTTAAGCAGAAGGCGCGCTTTTGCCGGTGAACAGGGCATCAGCGGTTTTCCGCGTTTGTTTAGGACAAATACTCTCAAGTTTTATCTCCTCGGTCTTTCGACCGGTTGTGATCCTTCGCCAATGTTGGAAGGGGTTTCAAGCCGACAGCACCGCTCCTACCTCTCAGAGCTTTTAACCATCGGCCGCAGAGCGCGGGACTAGGATCTGCATCCCGCGGTGCCTATAGGTTCCCGACCAACGTAGTCCGCCAAACGACGGCCTGAGGCTAGTCAACTAGAGGCTTTTTCAAGCCTCGGCCTTTAGGCCGAGGTAGTTGACAAGGTCGGCAAATAAGAAGAAATTTTGCCGAGTGTAGCTTATAGGCTACAGAAATTCAAAAAGTCGAGGAGATTACAGCCAGATGGTGCGTTTAATTCGGCATGATCGGCAGCTTCATCGGCTGCAGGATCATCGAAGTGATTTCTTCGGAACGGATAACATCCGGAAGCTCCTTGTGGGAATCACGAAAGTAATCCATCACAACTTTGATGCATTCCGTGTAGTAGCGCTGCGCGATATTTTCCATGAGGTCGTAAGTTTTGCCGCTTTCGTCATGGAAATTGGGATAGTCAAAGAGAGAATAGTCGATTAAATCTTCGACCGTGAGCATTCCTTTGCTGACCGTGTAGTACTGAGTCAGAGTTGCAAAGGGCTCGTTTTGTTTGTTGTAAAGACGAGAAGTGAGAACGAGGTCTAGCGAATCTGAGGAAATGTCTTCGTCGCTGTCCTCGTCGCAGAAAGTCTCGGGTTTGACGCTTTCAATGCGCAAAGAAGCCTGATTGATCATGCTCCACAAAGCATGGCAGTCGTATTTCTTTAAACGATAGCTTTGAGCCTTGATACGGAAAGTAGCGTCTCCGTCTTCGTCATGACCGAAATCAGCAGTGAAATTGTTGATTAAATCATCAGCGCGTTGAAGAGCCTCTTCTTCGGAGAAGTAGGCGCCGGCGTCAGCGAGGAAAGATAAATACTTCTGCAGACGGCGGGTGTCATAGCCTTTACGGTCAAGCTTCACTTGTTCGAATGCATACTGGCCGGCAATCATGCCGGGCGTAAAGGTCACTCCGTCCTCAACGTATTCTCCGCTGTTGTTGATAAAGTCCGCGACACGATCGAGCTGTCCGCAACCATAGATTGCCAAACAGATCGACGGGATCGTACGACTCGGAGAAGTGAAACGCATTTGAAAACTCGAACAAATAATGAAACAGGGACGATCATTTTAACGACTCCGAGACAGGGAGGAGCATAAGACGAGTCATGAAAAAATCTGAATTTACAATTCGGCCTCCGTCATTGAGTCCACGGGCTTGAGCGATTTATAGGGCTGAAAACAATAGAAAAAATTCACAAAAAACGGCATGAAATTACCCTCGGAGTCAGCTGTGACATTAGGGAAAATACCAATATAAGGAATGACAAATTTCTTTGCACTATTAAAATAGTGACAGATAGAAACGTTTTTTAGCTGAAGGATTTTAAGAAAATTGATTCATTATCTTTTGTTATTTATAAATTCATATATACAAACGGATGAAGAATTTTCTTACTAACTGAATTTTCTATATTTTATTTAAAAATCTTGCTAAAAAATAGGTATTCTATTCATACAGTCTTACGAAAGCGTTGCTCCTCAAACATAACGCTGAACAGTTTGGTTGGTCCCGAGCTGTTCAATAGACACCTAAAAGCCGTCGAAAACCTCGACGGCTTTTTCTTATCCGAAATCTTTTAAGAAAATTCTTCCATTTAATATTCGGGTCAAAAATTCTCGAACCCCGCGCGGTTTCCCGTCGGACATGGTCTAGTAAAGAAAAATTTGTCCGATTTTTGAGTTAAATCCCTGACAATTGAGCCGAAAGTAGAGATATAAAGCAGAGGTAGAGGATTATTAGTAATTTCCCTTAGTTTGCCTCATATTATTTCATGAATATGACAGATATCTAATCTGACACTAATTAAGAAGATGATCGAATGTTTGAAATAGAAAATATAATCAAATAAGATAATAAATAGATATAATTTTAAATTTTTCGGTTTTTGTAAGGGCTTTTTGAGTTTTTTGACTAGAAAGCTAAAGATCCTGACAACTTCTTGAATCTACAACGAAAAGAGAGGAGTTACATTTCTACTCGATCCTACCTATTTTGAGTGATCGGAGCTTCGAAAAAAGCTGAGCAAAATAGACGGTTACAAAATCAGCTTAAAAAAACGAATCTCAACCTATTGTGTTTTTCCTCTTCCGTCATTTTTCACGTCTTTCGCGCAGGTCCTTTTATCTACAAGGTTTTTGATTTTTTCCTACAGTTTTGACCTACACAAGAGATTTTTAATATCCCCTCTTATTTCCGTATATAGTTATCTTTTTATTGTTCCCACACCATCTGTTGTATGAGATTATCATTTGGAGTAGATTTACTGGTCCGATAGCTCAAACTTTGTTTGGACTATCGGACCAGCCTAAAAGTTTTTAAATGGCTTAGCAGTACATGACTATTTTTGAATTAATGTATTTGCGAACATGAACTAGATAGATAAGGAGACAAGGCAGATGAGCCCTACGATGGAGACGCCGATGTACGTCATTAAACGTGACGGCACGGTAAAGGACTTCGATATTTCAAAGATTGCAGCCGCCCTCGAAAAAGCAGGTAAAGCCACCGGTGAATTCGATGCCGCGACCGCAAACCGCATCACTCATATCGAAGTGATGAACCGTCTGGCTCAGCAGAATGTTGCGACTCCTACTATTGAACAGATTCAGGATGCCGTAGAAAACGCGCTCTTTGATACCGGATTCCGTAAGACCCTGCGTGCTTATATTGTTTACCGCGAACAGCGCGCAAAGGCCCGTGATGCTCGCCGCAGCCTCGTTGATGTTGAAAGCTCTATGAATGAGTACCTGCAGCATCTGGACTGGCGTGTGAACGCCAATGCCAACCAAGGCTACTCTTTGGGCGGTTTGATTCTCAACGTTTCCGGTAAGGTTGTTGCTAACTATTGGCTCAACTATATTTATCCTCCGGAAGTCGGCAATGCTCACAGACAGGCCGATATCCATATCCACGACTTGGATATGCTTTCCGGCTATTGCGCTGGCTGGTCCCTGAAGACACTTTTGAATGAAGGTCTGAACGGTGTTCCAGGCAAGGTTGAAGCCGGAGCACCTAAGCATTTAACCAGTGCTGTCGGTCAGATCGTAAACTTCCTCGGTACGATGCAGAATGAGTGGGCCGGTGCTCAGGCTTTCAGTTCGTTTGACACCTATCTCGCTCCTTTCATCCGCATCGACAACCTTGATTACAAGGAAGTCCGTCAGTGCATTCAGGAACTTATTTACAACCTGAATGTCCCGAGCCGCTGGGGTACACAGACTCCGTTTACAAACCTGACGTTTGACTGGGTCTGCCCGCAGGACCTGCGCGATCAGCATCCTTTGATCGGCGGAGAAGAAGTTGACTTCACGTACGGTGAGCTCCAGAAAGAAATGGACATGATCAACCGTGCGTATATTGAAGTGATGCTTGAAGGCGACGCTAAGGGCCGCGTTTTTACATTCCCGATCCCGACGTACAACATGACGCCGGACTTCGAGTGGGACAGCCCTAATGCACATTTGCTCTTTAGCATGACTGCCCGCTACGGTCTGCCGTATTTCCAGAACTTCATCAATTCCGAACTCAAGCCGAACATGATTCGTTCGATGTGCTGCCGTCTGCAGCTGGACTTGAGAGAGCTGCTTAAGCGCGGCAACGGACTTTTCGGCTCTGCTGAACAGACCGGTTCCTTAGGCGTTGTGACAATCAACTGCGCTCGTTTGGGTTATGTTTTTGCTCAGGATGAAGAAGGTTTGTTCAATCGTCTGAGCTACCTGCTTGACTTAGCCCGCAACAGCCTTGAAATTAAGCGCAAGGTCATTCAGCGCCATATGGATCAGGGCTTGTTCCCGTATACAAGACGTTATCTCGGCACGCTGCGTAATCACTTCTCTACGATCGGTGTGAATGGCATCAATGAAATGATCCGCAACTTCACACAGGACGAAGAAGACATTACGACGGAAGCCGGCCACGCCTTTGCCGCCAAAGTGCTTGATTTCATCCGCGACAAGATGGTCATGTTCCAGGAAGAAACCGGACACATGTACAACCTTGAAGCCACACCGGCTGAAGGTACAACTTACCGCTTTGCCAAAGAAGATAAGAAGCGTTTCCCGAAGATTCTTCAGGCGGGTACGCCAGATCATCCTTACTACACCAACAGCTCTCAGCTGCCGGTTTCCTATACGGACGATCCTTTCGAAGCTTTGGAAATGCAGGAAGACCTGCAGAAGAAGTATACAGGCGGCACCGTACTGCATCTGTACATGAATGAAGCCATTTCGAGCCCCGAGCTCTGTCGCGACATCGTTCGCCGCGCTTTGACACGTTTCAGACTGCCGTACATCACGATCACTCCGACATTCTCGGTTTGCCCGAAACACGGTTATATCCCGGGCAACCACGAGTTCTGTCCGAAGTGCGACGCAGAATTGATTGCCAAGAAGAAGCTTGACATGGCTTCCAACGGTTAAGAAACAGTAAAGATTAATTTTTTAGGATTGATTTATTCACACAGGAGACTGCAATGAATGAAAATGTTAAAGACACAAACATCGAATTGAAAGATGAAGAACGCACAAAATGCGAAATCTGGACCCGCGTGATGGGCTACCATCGACCGATCTCTTCTTTCAACATCGGCAAGCAGGGTGAATTTGCAGAACGCAAATACTTCGACGAAAAGAAGTGCGGCTGCAGCAAGTAATCTTTGATTAAAAGAAATCCTCTCGTTGCTTCGCGCATCGGGAGGTTTTTTATTTGGGATTTTTCTTTTTATGAAAGACGTATTTATTTCTATTGAACCTGAAGTGAAGGACAAACCTGCTGAGGAACTTCTGGTGGGCGGCGTAACACGCATGACCACCATCGACTTTCCTGATTGTTTATCTGCAGTGGTCTTTATCAAAGGGTGTCCGTGGAAGTGCGTCTATTGTCAAAACGAGGATCTCCAAAGCCGAGAGATGAACGAAGGGGACGGTTACGTTTCCTGGGAATACATTGATCATTTCCTTGACAGAAGAAAAGGTTTAATTGACGGCGTGGTTTTCAGCGGCGGAGAACCCTGTGTTGATCCTGCGCTCCCTGACGCCATTAAAAGAGTCAAAGAGAAGGGCTATAAGATCGGGCTGCACACCGGAGGAATGTATCCGCGCAGACTGAGAGCGATTCTTCCGTATTTAGATTGGGTCGGATTAGATATCAAGGCTCCTTTGTCTGATGAAGCTGCTTATGAAAAAGTCGTTCGCCGCAAAGGCGCAGCAGCCAAAGTTCGTTCTTCTCTTGAAATGCTGTTAGAGGCTGGTGTTTCTATAGAAACACGTACGACCGCGCATCCCGAATACCACACTGAAGAGCAAATCCTTCAGCTCGCCAGAGAACTGTCTGATGCAGGAATTGAAACTTACGCACTTCAAATTTATCGCCAGCCCAGAGGACTGCCGGAGGAACATCTTCTTGAACGTGTCGGAAGTGACTATCCGCATGAAGAGACTTTAAAAACGCTCGAGTCCTTATTCAAGAAATTCATTTATCGCCGCAGTTAGCGTTTTTTGAGAAATAAATTTTATGAGACCGGCTCGAAAGAACATTCGGGACCGGTCTTCTTGCTTTTCGGACAAAGCATTGAACTCAACTTCGGCGGCATATTTTCTTTAAGACAAATCTCCTTGTTAGACTTTGACCAACCATTTTCGGACGGAGCTCATCGATGAAAAACAACGGCAATTTTAAAAACGCCGGATCTTCTCGCGCCAAGACGTGGAGAAATATTCTCTTGATTTTGGGTGCGGTTGCTCTTATTGCCAGCTACATTGCAGATATTCGTGACCCGCATCCGGGTACGGAAACTCAGGATAACCGCCCGTTTGTAGAACAGGCGCTCAAAGACGGCTTTCAAACACTCCATGCCCGCGTGACTCGTGTGGCTGACGGCGATACCGTTTACATTAAAGATGACGAAGGAAAAGAAGCTCGAGTTAGGCTTCTTGGCATCGACGCTCCGGAGAGCAAACAAGCTTACGGAGATCAAAGTGCGGAACATCTAAAACGCAATCTGAGGGACGCTGAGTATCACGTTCAAGTGATTTACTGCGGGAGAGACCAGTACGGCAGAATTATCGGAAAACTGGTAGCCGATGGAAAAGATCTAAATCTCGACCAGGTCAGCACCGGAAACGCCTGGGTCTATAGAAATTATCTGAAAGATCTTCAACCGGGAGATAAAAACCTCTATTTGAAAGCCGAGGACAATGCGCGCGCAAAGAGAATCGGCTTATGGGCGGACCCCAATCCACAGAACCCTCGCGATTGGAGGAGAGAGCATCCAAGGAATTAAGACTGCAATAGTCAGCAAAACAAAGCCTGCCGAAGGGCAGGCAAAATAAAAGGCCGTCTTTGTTGAAGATTCGGCCTTTCTTGTCGGTTAATTCAGCATTTGCTTGTCCGGGAAATCCGGATTTTTCTCGAAACACTGAGGAGCAACCAAAATCGCTACTTTTCCTTCGTCTCCGCGAATGGATTCGGTTAGGAAAGGAATGCTAAGAGGCGACTCCCCGCCGACAGGCTTCGGATCCTGCATGGAAACCAAGATTTCAGGAACACTGGTCAGGAGGGCTTCTGAGCCTTTTTTCAGCCAATATCTCGGAAATTCATTTGTGAAAAAGGATAAGGTCGATTCGGCAAGTTCTAGTTCTTCGACATTGGCCATTTTTCGGCTGCCGATATACTCCAGATTTGCCACCAAATTATCTAATCTGCTCGGGACAATGCAGTGCTTGAGCATATTCATCGCTACCGGTTTGAAACGGTAAACCGGAAACGGATCGTATTTCTCATCCTCAAAGTCGATATCTTTGCCCTTGAAGGAGCAGAAGTCATCAGGATTGTCTATCGTCATTTTTATGCCCGTACTTCTAAAACTACTTGCATCCATATTATCAAAGAGTTTTGATTCTTGTTGATTACCGATAACTGAATTAGACGCCAAATGAAAAACGCCCCGAAGGGCGTTTTGAGAGGGTTTCAAATCGGATTAACCGATATTGATTGGACTATGAATGTTCTTCGCAAAAGCGCGAACATTAAAGCTTCGATTCCACATGAAGGCTAAGAAGCCGACGAAGCAGACTGCTGTTGCGCCGAAGCTGATGATCCAGCTGCCTTTGCTGAAGCCGGCAGCCACGTAACCCACGAAGCAGCAGCAAGCTACAAACCAAGCATACGGTAGCTGTGTTGAAACGTGCGAAATGTGACTGCATCCGCTGCCCGCGCTCGACAGAATCGTCGTGTCTGAAATCGGAGAGCAGTGGTCACCGAAAACAGAGCCGGCTAATGTGGCAGACAAGCAGACGATGGTAAGAGAGGGATCGACGGCAGCTGCAACCGGCACAGCGATCGGGATCAGGATACCGAAAGTACCCCAGGCAGTACCAGTGGAGAAACTCAGGAATGCGGCAACGAGGAAGATCGCGGCAGGAAGGAAAAGGTCAAGACCGGAACCGCTGGAAACCATACCTTGAACAAAAGTTTGGGTAGTAAGCAGGTCGCGGCAAACACCGGAAAGCGTCCAAGCCAAAACCAAAATCACGTTGGCAGGAAGCATGAGTTTCATACCCTCGATGGTGCCTTCCATGAAGTTATGGAAAGAAACCACGCGGCGCGGGATGTACATGATGAATGCAACGCCTAAGGCACCGAAGGAAGCCCAAACCAGAGCTTTGGAAGCGGAGCAGTTGCCGAGCGCAGCAGCGACTGTGTGATAGGCAGCATCTTTACCCCAGTACCCGCCGTCATAAAGAAGGGCGAGAACAGCAAAAACGATCAAAGCAATGAGAGGAAGAAGCATGTCCCAAATCGTGCCTTTATCACTTTGCGCATGTTTGGGTTTCTCGACGGTGGCTCCGCTGCCTTTATCTTCTACTGACTTAAGGAGAGCGTTTTCTTCTGCTTTTTTCATCGGACCGAAGTCACGATTGGTCCAGGAAAGATAAAGAACTAAAAGCAGGCAGAAAATTGCGTAGAAGTTATAGGGAATTGTCGAGACGAATGCCTGGAAGTCACTCTGGAAAGCGCCTGTGGATTTCAAAGAACTTCCCACGGCGGCAGCCCATGAAGAAACCGGAGCGATGATACACATCGGAGCTGCTGTCGAGTCGATGATGTAAGCCAGCTTCTCGCGGGAGACACGATAAGAGTCGGTGAGCGGTTTCATGACCGTACCGACAGTCAGGCAGTTGAAATAGTCGTCAATGAAGATGAAGAAGCTCAGACCGCAGGTGGCAAGAACCGATGTTTCTCGGTTTTTGATTTTTCTTCGGGCAATTTCACCGTATTTCTTAGTGCCCCCTGACATGTTCAGAACATAGACAAGTGCTCCTAAAAGAGTACAGAAGAGAAGGATCTGGAAGTCGACTTTTTGGCCCATGAGCGAAAAAGTAACGTCAAGCATCTTGATTAAAGGATCAGGCACGCCGGAGCCGAATGTGTAAATGGCGGCGCCGGAGAAGATGCCGATCAATAAAGAAGAAAACACTTCTTTGGTGATCAGAGCAAGGACGATGGCAATGATTGGAGGCAGGATTGATAACCAGCCGGCTGCATAAGGTTCCATGGTCGAAGGTTTAAATAAGTTATTAATGGATATTGGGGATTGTAATTGATTGTTTTCGGTCAACCCCGCATTTGCAAAAAAATTACCGCACAATCCAGAAATAAACCGTGATTAAGCGATATCAGGCACCCGTTTGTCAGTGATATCGATTAAGGATATGGAGTGAAAGTCCAGTTGTCCAAGAGAATAGGCAGATTGAGAATTCTATGTTTCTGGACTTTTAGGCAAGAAAAAAGCCAGACCCGAAAGCCCGGCTTTGGATTTTCAATCTCTCGTTAGGCGAGACTGAATCCCGACAAATTACATAACGCGGCTGCGGTATTCGTCGGTTCTTGTGTCGATTTCGATCTTGTCGCCGGTGTTAACGAAAGCCGGAACCTGAACGATGTGGCCTGTGGCCAGCTTGGCAGGTTTCATGACTTTGCCGGAAGTATCGCCTTTGACAGCAGGTTCGGTGTAAACAACTTCACGAACCAGGATTGTCGGGAGTTCGATGGAGATGGGGCGGCCGTTGTAAAGAACAACTTCAGCCTTCATGCCGTCTTCAAGATATTTGAGGACGTCTTCCATAACTTCGGCTTCGACTTCGTACTGGTTGTATTCGTCGTCCATCCAAACATAAAGAGGATCGCCGAAGTAGGAGTAAGAAACTTCTTTCTTGTCGAGGATAATGTCTTCGAAACGGTCATCAGCACGATAAACAGTTTCGGTACCGCCGTTGGAAAGAAGGTTCTTCATTTTGAGTTTGACAGTGGAGGCACCGCGGCCGCCCTTGCTGTATTCAGACTTCAAAATGACCATCGGAGTGTTGTTGATCATCACGACGTTGCCGACGCGAAGTTCTTGTGCTGTTTTCATATTAATACTTAAAAATGAAAGGTTAATGTCTGCGGTCGCTGTGAATAACGGCCGAACTAAAATTTTTTAAAACAAAGATTTTAGCTTTAAAAACAGTGCTCCGTCAAAATTTTGGTACCGTCTCTTGCAACTTCTAACGATCTTTCGAGAATGTCTGAAGGAATATGTTGTGGAAGAAGAAACCTTCCTCCATAGTGGATAGAGTCTTCTTGAAAACAGGCATTAGATTTTGCTTTTCACAAAGCTGAGAAGGTTGTCTGCGAGGGAACCTAAGGAAACCAAATGGTCTCTCCAGTGCTGGGCGGCTTCTTTCATAAGAGGCAACTCATGGCACCATCGCTCCCAACAGCAAGTTAAGTCTCTAGAGGACTTATTCCAGGATAAATTCATATCTATCCAAGTTTGATAACTCTCTCCGTAATAAGGGCGGATTCTCTCGCCGAAGGCTTCTAATTTTTTAATGTGCGTTTCTTCGGTTTGAGGGTAGATATTCCAGATGAACGGCTTACCGGATAACTGAGCCCTGACGAAAGAGTCCTCTCCGCGAATGATTAAAGAATCCGAGGCCCATAAAAATTTGTCAAATTCAGATTGAGGAACCATCTTTGAAACTCCAAACTGAATATTTCGGGATGGATGTTCCTCATAAAGCTTGGACAGAATATCAGTAGCTGCACCCTTCGGAAGAAGCAAATTGATTTCTTTGCCGCGCTGCCGGAGTGCTTTATAAAATTCAGCCAACGGCGCGCCGGGATAGCAAAAGACGAAAACCGTGAACAGGGCGGGGTCCAGATTGAAACTCTCTAAGAATTTATTTCTGTCTTTTGCAAAACGTTCTTGTCTTATAAATAGATCTTTCTCGATCATTAGGCCGCCGGTCTTTTTCGTGACGCCGGGAAAGAAATAATATTTATTGACGTTTAAGGACGGATGTGGAGAGGGCAGACTATGGCAGCCTTCCACCCAGTCTTCGGCTGATAAGTATTCAAGGTTGATCCAAATCGGCTGCGGACGCGCGGCTGCAATTTTATGCTCGAATGCGATCGGGAGGCGGCATCCGAAGGTCTCTATGACAACTTGGGACGGCTCGCTCGTTTCCGCGTCCTTCCAGTCGTGAATTTCCACGCCTTGGACAAGGCACGGTAATTTTTTTGGGTCTAAGCCGGCCGTGATTTTAGAAAGCGTTTCTGCATCATTAATATAGAGCTTCACCGGAAAACCGTGCTCGCAGGAAAAAATGGAGGCCAACCTCCAGCAGACTCCGGCATCACCGAAATTGTCGATAACGTCACAGAAAATATCGATGGTCATGCTTTCTAGAAAATAGATTGGAAAAAATATCTCTCAATCTTAACCTTAACTCAAGAAAAACAATCGATGCGGTCGAAGCTGCGCAACGATTGGTTACGCCAATTTTTTGCGATGTTCGATAGTATTTTGTCTTTTAGACCAAAGTGATACAACTCAGAGCACCAGCATCTGGCTGCTTCCTATAATTTAGGAAATGTTGATTGACTGTCGACACGTATTTAATTAAATCCGTATTCAAGTTCAAAAAGACCTACCAAAGGTATATGGAAACTGCTCTTAAAGAAACTGAAGGAAAGCTTGTGAACCTGCCGGACAAGAAATTTGATTCGGCCGAGTTTTTAAAGAATCTGCCTCATTTGCCTGGCGTTTATCGATATTTCGATAAAGACGGTAATTTGCTTTACGTAGGCAAAGCAAGGGACTTGAAGCGCCGCGTCTCCAGTTACTTCCAAAAAACGCTAGCGCCTCGTACCAAACTGATGGTAGATCAGATTGCGAGCGCACAAATCACGGTCGTGAACAGCGAAGCCGAGGCTTTGATTCTTGAATCGAACCTGATTAAGACTCAGGATCCCCGCTTCAATATTCTTTTCCGTGACGATAAGTCGTATCCGTACCTTAAATTAAGTTCCGGAGAGTATCCGCGCTTGTCTTATTACCGCGGAGCGCTCGATAAACGCAATTCATATTTCGGCCCGTATCCCAATGCGAATGCGGCTAAAGACACCATGCTTTTGCTGCAGAAGGTTTTTCAGCTGAGAACTTGTGAGACTTCTGTTTTTAATAACCGCTCCCGTCCTTGCCTGCTTTACCAGATCGGGCGCTGCAGCGGAGGATGCTGTAAAAAAGTGTCGCCGGAGGAATACGGTAAGTCGGTTGACCTAGCAAAAGAATTTCTAAGAGGAGATTCTCAAAAGGTCCAGGAAGATCTGACTCGCAGAATGAACGAGTACTCGCAGAAACTCGACTTTGAGCGGGCAGCTGTAATGAGAGATCACTTGGCAGCGATTTCCAATGTCATTCATCAGCAGTCTATGGAAGCTGCGCCGGATGCCAATGCAGACATTATTGCCGCGGTTGCCGCTCAAGGCGAAGTATGTGTGAATTTAGCGATGGTTCGAGGAGGTCGTCATCTTGGTGACAAGGCATCTTTCCCATCTTTAGGTCGGAATGCCGAATTACCGGAACTTGAAGAAGTGCTTGAGGCATTCATTACTCATCACTACACGCAGATGGATGTGCCTCCCGTGGTCATTATCAATCTGGAAGAGCGTTCTCCAAGAATTGAAGAGCTCCTCAATACGATTGCCGGTAAGAAGGTTAGTGTCATCTACCGTCCTCAGAATATTCGCAGAAAATGGCTTGAACTCGCTGTCACCAATGCCAAAGTCTCATTGGGACGCAAAGTTGCGGAAGAGGGTAGTCAGAAGAAAAGAATCGGGGCATTGGTTCAGGAATTGGGACTGGATATCCCTGAGTCCGAGTATGAAGATTTTCGTGTTGAGTGTTTCGATATTAGCCATAGTTCGGGCGAAGCAACCCAAGCATCCTGCGTAGTTTTTGCCGGAAACCGCATGGACAGCTCTCAATACAGAAGGTTCAACATCAAAGACGTCACGGCGGGCGACGACTATGCTGCGATGAAACAGGTTCTGACTCGAAGATATCAAAGAGTTGCTAACGGTGAGGCCACTCTGCCGAATATTGTTCTCGTAGACGGCGGGCGCGGACAAGTTAAGATGGCCTGCGAAGTCTTTGACGAATTAGGTTTGGATAAAAACGTCATTGTTGGTGTTGCAAAAGGCGAGGGAAGAAAGGTTGGACTGGAAGAATTGGTTTTTCCGGACCCAAATAAAGAACCTCTCAAACTCGGACAAGAATCACCTGCGCTGATGCTGATTGCCCAAATTCGTGACGAAGCGCACCGTTTTGCTATTACCGGTATGAGAGCGAAGCGGGCTAAGGCTAGAAATTATTCTAGAATTGAGGATCTTGAGGGAGTCGGTTCGAAAAGAAGACAAAAACTTCTTGAGCGGTTCGGCAGCTTGAAAGTGTTGTCCAACGCATCCGTGGAGGACATCGCAAGTGTAGATGGCATCTCTCAAACTTTAGCCAGACAAATTTACGCACAGTTGCATGGACAAATCAGTTAAAAAAGTACGAATCAATATTCCGATGGTCCTTACATGGACTCGTATTGCATTGATTCCGTTAATCGTCGGCGTCTTCATGATTCCGACTTCAGTTCTAAGTATGCATTCGCAGAATTTGCTCGGATGTATTTTCTTTATTGTCGCGGCGGTTACGGACGCCTTGGACGGCTTTATCGCCAGACGTTATGGGATGGGCACAACACTCGGGGCATTCTTGGATCCTGTGGCTGACAAGCTTATGGTTAGCGCGGCATTAATCGTTCTTCTTGCCTTCGGACGCGTTGATATGCTGGTAGCGCTGGTAATTATCGGAAGAGAAATTACCGTTTCAGCTCTGCGTGAATGGATGGCTAGAGTCGGTGAGTCCGGAAAGGTAAAAGTTAATTGGTTTGGAAAGATCAAAGCAATCGCTCAGATGGTTTCTATTCCGATGCTTCTTTATTTTGATCCGATCGGCGCATGGAATGTCTACCTTACGGGAACCATTCTGATTTATATCGCTGCAATCCTGACGATTTATTCCATGTTCGTCTATTTGAAAGCGGCTGCACCTTTCTTTTCAAGCGAACCGAAGCAAAAATAGTATTCATTGAAGAGTTTTGTATGAGCCGGAGTCGAGAAAGACTTCGGCTTTTATTTTTAAATGAAAGGTTGCATACGAAGTTTTACATTTAATGCAACTGTTTGAATTTAATAGATAAAGGATGATTTTTTGAAAAAATGACATAGATCCTCGTTGACAGAAGCGATTTAGGCAAGGATAATTCATCCTCGTTCGGAACGATGAGTTTCGCATTATGAAAAGAAATTTTACAGTTTGAAACGAACTGTCGAGTTGACAAGAAATTTTAAGTCTGTAGAATTTCAATCCTTCGCTCACGAAACTGAGCGGCGGCGAAAGCCGAAATGATCTTTAAAAATTTAT
>OWIT01000580.1_pt1 | contig 19672 bp, 18 predicted proteins | sample 1732681 | NCBI WGS metagenome assembly OWIT01 (sample SAMN05065741, study PRJEB22554) | human gut metagenome | biome: ENVO:2100002; feature: ENVO:00000062; material: ENVO:00002003 | host: Homo sapiens | place: USA | reverse complement strand
AGATGCAGCGTAGTCTCGTGGGCTCGGAGATGTGTATAAGAGACAGATATCTGTCTCCTTTCAAACTCGGTAATTCGATCCAGTATCACCCCGTTATTAAAGAAAGTGATTACAAAAGATACTTCCTGAGCGGAGTGGTCAGCAATTACTTCACAGGTTCATACAAGGAAATGGTTTCATTCTTCGTACGGGACCGTAAAATCAGTAAAAAAGAACTGGAAGATCTTATTAACATAATCGAAGATGAAGAATCCTAAATAAAGCCAGCAATATGACACTTTTCATTTTATACTTTATCAAAGTAAATGTGGCATTAGCCGTATTATACCTCTTTTATAAACTGCTGTTTAGTAAAGATACATTTTTTGGTTTACGCAGGCTGATGCTGATATTGATTTACATCACCGCATTCACTTATCCATTGCTCAATTTTTCCAACTGGATAATAACGGATAGTGGCAGTGTCACGGGACAAGTCGTAAGTACTTTATATAAAAAGGTATTGCCGGAAATAACGGTCTTCAGCAATGTAACAACCGAACCTACCGTCTATTCGTGGGCTATGATGCTTCTTGCGGGTATTTACCTAACGGGAGTAATATTCTTATTGACACGCACATTGATGGAAATCTGGAAAACCAGCATCACACTTCATCGCAGTAAGAAAACGGAAATAGACGGTATTCGCGTATGTCTGGCGGATGCAAAACAAGAACCTTATTCTTTCTTCAAATGGATTTACATCCATCCGGACAGGCACAGTGTGAAAGAGATAAAAGAAATATTGGTACATGAACAGACACATGTGCGTGAACTCCACTCGGCAGATATCTTATTGGCACAGATTGCCATTATCATTTGCTGGATCAATCCGTTCGCCTGGCTTATCCGAAGCGAAATGCGCATCAATCACGAATATCTGGCAGACAGAAAGGTGATAGCAAACGGATATGACAAGAAGACTTATCAATATCATCTTTTGGGACTGGAACATACTCAACTGGCTGCAGCAAATTTATATAATAACTTTAGTGTATTACCCTTAAAGAACCGAATTAAAATGTTAAACAGAAAAAGAACCCGTAACATCATGAAAAGCAAGTACCTGATGTTTATCCCCGTAGCCGCTTTATTAGTTTTATTCAGTAACTGTACGAATACTGCCGAGGAAGCAACGAAGGAAGAAGAAAAAGTGGATGTGAAATTTGTACCGACAGAAGTAAAATCGGATACAATCGACACTCAAGATGAAGTTTTGGATATGGTAGAAGTAATGCCGGAGTTTCCAGGAGGAGTTAAGGCATTGATGAGCTATCTGGCAAAAAACATCGAATACCCGAAAGAAGCAGAAAATGCAGGTATGCAAGGACGTGTTGTCGTACAATTCGTTGTTAATACAGACGGCAGCATCGAAGATGCCAAAGTAGTCCGTGCAGTCGATCCTTTATTGGACCAGGAAGCCATACGTGTAATCAACACAATGCCGAAATGGAAACCGGGAATGCAGGACGGCAAGACAGTACGTGTGAAGTATACCGTACCCATCATGTTCCGCCTGAAATAAGCGGCAGACAGAGATAAAACATTGAAATTACCAATAGTTCGCCCTTGTGAGGTTGTAAACAACTCCGCAAGGGCGAATTAGCATTTATTATTTCCCCATACAGAAAAATTCGTTTATATTTGTAGACTATTTGAGGCAACTATATAAAACCCTATGAGGAGAGGATATCTTTACACGTTACTGTCTTTTGCTATCTTGGTGCTGCTGGCTTCGTGTTCCGCTACAAAATTTGTACCGGAAGGTTCCTATCTGCTGGACGAAGTAAAGATATCCACTGATAACAAAGAAGTAAAACCCTCCGGCCTGCGAATGTACGTAAGGCAGAATCCCAATGCCAAATGGTTCAGCCTGATCAAAATGCAGTTGTATGTATATGATCTTTCCGGTCGCGATTCAAGTAAATGGTACAATAAATTTCTCCGGAAAATAGGCGATGCTCCTGTTATTTATAATGAAAATGAAGCAAGGCGTTCAGAAGAAGAGATAACCAAAGCTGTCCAGAATTTAGGCTATATGGGAGCTTCCGTAAAGCGAGTGACCAAAACAAAGAAAAAGAAACTAAAGCTTTACTATGAAGTGACCACCGGAAAACCGTATACTGTCCGTTCACTCAACTACGACATTCAAGATGCAAAGGTCGGCGAATACATGCGGAAAGACTCTGCCAATACTTTACTGAAGGAAGGCATGTTGTTTGATGTGAATATATTGGATGCGGAAAGACAACGGATTACAGACAACCTGCTGAGAAACGGATATTACAAGTTCAACAAAGATTACATTTCATATACGGCGGATACGGTACGTAATACTTATCTTGTAGACCTTACCTTGCATTTGCAACCCTACATGACACATGCGGATGGCACTCCGAAACCACACAATCAATATCACATCAATAAAATAAACTTCATTACGGATTATGATGTACTTCAATCTTCCGCATTGAGCAGTATCGAGATCAATGACTCGATACATTATAATAATTACCCGATCTATTATAAAGACAAACTTTACTTACGCCCTAAAATACTGGCTGACAATCTGCAATTCTTTTCCGGGGATTTATTTAACGAACGTAACGTGCAACGTACGTATTCTAATTTCGGCCGCCTGCCGGCACTCAAGTATACCAATATCCGTTTTTTTGAAACAATGGCGGGAGACAGCACAATGCTGAATTGCTATGTGATGCTTACCAAGAGCAAACACAAGTCGATATCCTTTGAGCTGGAAGGAACCAACTCGGCGGGTGACTTGGGAGCAGCCGCTTCGGTATCTTTCCAACACCGGAATCTGTTTCATGGCTCGGAAACATTCATGATGAAATTCCGTGGTGCATACGAAGCCATCACCGGTCTGCAAGGAGATTATCGTAACAATAATTATACGGAATACGGAGTAGAGACCAGTATTAATTTCCCCAGTTTCTTATTTCCTTTTCTGAATTCTGACTTCAAGCGTAAGATAAAGGCAACGACTGAATTCGGTTTACAATACAGTTATCAGTTGCGTCCGGAATTCTCACGCACCGTTGCATCTGCTTCCTGGAGCTATAAATGGACACAGCGCCAACGGGCACAGCACCGCATCGACCTGATAGACATCGGATATCTTTACCTGCCTTGGATCTCGAATAAATTCCGTGAAGACTATATCAACAAAGGACAAAATCATATTTTTGAGTACAATTATAAGAATCGTCTCATCGCCCGTATGGGATATAGTTATAATTTCAATAGCGCGGGAAATTCATTGGTCAACAATACTATCAGCTCCAATTCATATTCTATCCGTGCCAATATAGAATCGGCAGGAAATATTTTATACGCTTTTTCGAAAGCAACCGGTATACGGAAGAATGATGATAATGAATATGCCATTTTGGGCATTCCATATGCACAATATCTGAAGGGAGATTTTGATTTTGCGAAGAATATCCGGATAGACCATCGTAATTCATTGGCATTTCATGCAGGATTCGGTATAGCTGTTCCGTATGGCAATGCAAAAACGATTCCTTTTGAGAAGCAATATTTCTCGGGAGGTGCCAACAGCGTTCGCGGATGGTCTGTACGCGATTTAGGGCCCGGTTCATTCCCCGGAGATGGAAACTTCCTGAATCAATCGGGAGATATCAAGCTGGATGCCAGTATTGAATACCGGAGTAAACTGTTCTGGAAGTTTCAAGGAGCAGTCTTTGTAGATGCCGGTAATATCTGGACCATTCGCGACTATGCCAACCAGCCCGGAGGTGTCTTTAAGTTTAATGAGTTCTACAAGCAGATTGCCGTAGCCTACGGAATAGGCCTGCGTCTGGATCTTGATTTCTTTGTATTACGTTTCGACGGAGGTATGAAAGCAATCAATCCGGCGTATGAAACCCAAAAGGACCATTGGCCCATCATTCATCCCAAATTCAGTCGGGACTTTGCATTCCATTTCGCAGTGGGTTATCCATTTTAACCAGCCACCGTTCACTTTCCTTTATCAAATGGAGAGTATCCTGCTTTTCCGGTACAATAACAGATGCACCGTTAAAGAAATTGATGCTCAAGCTGTTTTTTACGGAGCAGACAACAGTGGCATCCCCTTTTTCTTCATTCACCTGTGTATCGACAACACTAACTGCAACCGGCCCTCTCGCCTTTACTTTATCAACGTGTTGTTGTGTGGTATTGGTGGCAATAAAACTGATATACGGAAAGGAAGCGGCAGTCGCCATATCTTTAGCAGCCATATAATCGAGATCATAGACGGCTTCGCAGAATGAAACAGCGTTTACGGTAGCTTCATGGGGTGGAGGGGTATCTTGACAAGCAGTCAAACTTATAAAAACAGAAAGGTAAAAGAGACGTATTTTTTTCATAATCCATAATAAATAAAAAAGATGAAACATACTTGTATAAAAGGATGTTTCATCTTTGGATGTTTCTTTATGACATAGATTAACGAGCAGCAAACAGCAGGCCGTTCATTGTCATCTGACGTGCAGCAAGGGTACCTTGAGCATCCAGAGTAACAGTCATCGTTTCACCGTTAGGCAAATACATCTGAGCCGTACCATCGTTGTTCATCTTCAGGATTTCAGTACTTTCACCGTCAGCCACTACATTCCAAGTATTCGCTTCCTTGTTGTAGATCAAGTCCATAGTAGCCTTTTCACCTTCTTTTGTGATTGAATAACCGTTCTCAAGAGTTTCTACCAGATAATTACCGTTTTCTCCTTTTACTTTCTTAACATCTCCCACATTGGCCATCGGATTAGAACCGCTCCAGAATTCAATAGAGTTAATCACTAACGCATCCGCCAGATAAGCAACACCATACACCGGTATGATATTCATTGCCAGGAATACAAGTTCATTAACGAACTTATTTCCAACTGACTGGTTCCAAGAAGAAACGCGGTTGAACAAACCAAATGAACCTACACATGAACTAAACAAAATGGTACCGCTAAGAGCAAAAGCAGCAACCAGTGTAAATCTGTTTTTCTTCATAATTTTGTTTTTTTAGTTGGTATTTTGTAAAACGTGTAAGATTTATGTAAGCCATAAACCTCCCTTAATAGAATGCAAATATATACTTTTTAATTAATAGAAGCAAAAGACTGTTGTTTTTCTACTTTAGAGGCTATTTAAATTTTCCTATAGAAAGCATTTATGAGTTTATTTGGAGCAAAATTAAAGCAGGCTTAGCTTTTCCTTCGTTTGCCCAGTTCTTTTCCTAATAAATAATCAACGGAGAACTTACCGGGACCGGAAATATACATCAGTATAAATACCACCAGATAGATAAGTGCCAACTCTTTTGTGGCAAAAGCATCGTTACCGTGAATAACAAAGAAAGCCATCCCCATTGTAAAAATCATCGGCAGCATCGCCAAACGATAGAGCAACCCCACGATAAAGACCATAGAACATACCAGTTCTCCAAAAATGGCCAGCCCCAGAGACAAAGGACTTCCTACTCCCAACGGATCGGGAAAAGCAGCGGATAATTCCTGAAAATTACTCCATTTCTGTATACCATGATTCATTAAAAGCAGACCGAAAAAGACACGTAATATCAATAAAAACAGGGAAGCTCCCGTACTATTGGGATTGGAAGGAAATAAGAATTTATAAATCATAAAGTTTCATTTATTAGTTTGTAATTTATATATATAAACAACAGCCGGTCTCACATTGTTTCAAATTCAGTGGAATAATATGACACAAAAATAAAGATACAAAGTATTTTATTCGTTTTCATCCTCTTTTTCTTTCTTTACCGGCTTTATTATCAGCCTTAAAGACGGATCGTAAGTGAAATAGCTCCACATCCAATCGGTAAAGATGAAAAGTTTATTCTTAACCCCGACAATACTCATCAGATGGATAAAAAGCCAGACCGCCCAAGCAAGGAATCCCCCGAAACGGATATTCTTTAACTCGACAATAGCATTGTTGCGGCCTACGGTAGCCATCGATCCTTTATTATGATAGACAAACGGTTTTAGAGGAAGCCCTTTTTCTATATTATTCAGATTGCGTACTAACAACCTTGCCTGCTGAATGGCCGGCTGTACCACTTGAGGATGCCCACGCGGATAATCCTCGGAAATCATCAAGGCCGTATCGCCAATAGCAAATATATGATCGCTTCCGGATACTTTGTTGAAAGCATCTACCTTCAAACGATTTCCCGGTCCGTAAGCATCTACGGGCAGTCCTTCCAGACTATTGGCTTTTACACCTGCCACCCAGTAGATATTTGCCGAAGGCAATACCGTACCGTCTCCCAATGTCAGCAAATCATTTTCGTAATCCACTACTTTGGAATTGACTTTTACCTCGACACCTTTCTTTTGTAAATAATCCCGTACCTCTTCGGAAGACTTCTCCGAAAAGGCAGAAAGCAGGCGAGAGCCGGCATCGATAAGCACAATCCGCATCTTCTTCATATCCAAGTCGGGATAATCCTGCGGAAGAATGAATTTTCTCATTTCCGCCAATGCCCCCGAAAGTTCGATACCGGTAGCACCACCACCCACGATAATGAATGTCATCAGCTTCTCCCGTTCTTTCGGGTCGGTGGTATTCTGTGCTTTTTCAAAACTCTCCAACACTTGATTACGATTGTACAACGCTTCGGCCGTTGTTTTAAGCGACATAGTTTTCTCAGCCATCTTGTTGTTACCGAAATAATTTGTATAACACCCGGTAGCAATCACCAGATAATCATAATCAATTGCACCGATGGAAGTCTCCAAGAGCTTCTGTTCCGGAATAACCCGACGGGCTTCACAAATACGGATGTGAAAATATTTACGCTTTTTAAAGATTTTGCGAAATGGAAAAGAAATGGCACTCGGCTCAATACCGGCTGTGGCAACCTGATAAAGAAGAGGCTGAAAGAGATGATAATTGTTTTTGTCCAGCAATACAACTTGGAATTGGTCATTCTTCAACTTACGTGCCAGCTTCAAACCTCCAAAACCACCGCCTACAATGACTACTCTCTTCTTTTTCCCTCTGTCGGGAATATCTATTTTATTCATCATGACATTATTATATTAATCTGATAGTATATTAACATCAGAATGAAAAGAAATGTTTTTATAAGTAACATTTTCGGAGCATATTTTTGTCAAGAGCAGTTTTATGCATTATTAACCGTAAAGAAGCTGTTTCGGCAGATTTCTTCGGCAGCAAGACAACAAAGTATGTAAACGGAAATATCAAATAATGAAACGGAACATAAGATACCGGGGTAAATACATTATATAGCCGGGGAAAGTTCGCTATGAACCGTTGTTAAGCGACATAAGCACCGTGCTCAGAAGGCCTTATGAATGCTCCTAAATAAGAAAAGGAGAAAGTTGTCCGCTTCCTCCTTTTAGTGCAATTTAATCTGAATCTACTTTATGATTACAGTGGCAAAAGTACGTTTTTTCCACTTGATATCCAAACAGACGGGCATGATTATTTTATCCTTTATTCCGTCTGTTCGTCCTCTACCACATATTCTATCTCGTGTGCCTCTGTCAGTAAAGGAATTTCAAGTTTGCCAAGCATCATATCCAAGGCAGCTTCCGGTAACGGATATTCTCTCTCCCGGTTCTGTTTTCTCCAGACCGAATAAGGCTTCTCGATATATACCACCTTAATCCGGGCACCATATTCTGCAAAGAGATTAATGAGCTGGAAACGCATCATGACGGTGATATTCGTTGCATTCCAAATAAATCCCTGACCTTTTCGCAGATAGGCGCGAGCCTGTTTCTTCGCTTCCTGCACCACCCATCCGTTGGCCGATTTATCCGTAGGACTCAGCTTATTCTTCCGTCGGATGTCATCCAGACTGATAACAGGTAAATTCGTTCCAGACGTTTCGATATAATGGTCTTTTCCCATTCCGGGCAGGCCGGACAACAGGATAACGTCGCATTTAAACTTCTCATATGGGATGTAGTCGATATAGCTTTCTGCCGTATGGAAATAACGGAAACGGGCATGGTCGGTAGTAAACTCCCTGCTTTTCTTCCAACATCCCTGCTCACGGCAAAAGAGTTCAAAAAGATCCAATGACTCCAACAATTCCTCCCTATCTTGACAGATACGACCTCTTATATCCGCTTCGGCAAGCATCCGGAGCTGCGAAGTATCCAGCCTGAAAGCAACTTCGGCAATCTTGCGCACAGGATCGGTCTTTTCCATCAACCAAAGAGGAAGCCCGTGAAACCTGACAAGCGAAGCTATTTTTTCACGAATCGCAAAAGGTGTCGGGAGATCCCTATACAACAAAGTACGGACCGTATATTCCCCCTTACGTGCATGTCCTCTTGCAGTAATACGGCCATCGCTTTCGACCACTGTAGCCGACCGCTTTTCCACATCATGCAACAAAGCAGCCGTCCACAATATCTCTTTGTCCTGCCCACCAAGGTCGGAATAGGCCGGCAACTGCTGTAATTCTTCTATCACTTTCCAAGTATGAACGGCCACGTTTCCTTCGGCGTGATATAACTTATCCTGCGGCACCTCATTCATATTCCGTGCCCAATCAAATTGCTGTTCGATCGAATCACGGCTTTTATTATCTGTAAATTTCCAGATCATTTTCCTTATTCTTTATTATCATTAAATTCCCAGAAAAGCCGGGCACGCTTCCAGTGGCGTGTCCAATGCTCATCTGTCTTCACATGTCCCTTACGGACATACTTAAATACATTATGGGCAAATTCACCCACCGGATATTCACCTATATTTCGGGTGACTATCCCTTCGCGGGTGCAATCTTCCCCCGTAAGAGGATCTTTTGTTCCAAAGACTCCCGGTTGCCGGGCAAGTGCAAGCACTTGTTGCCGGAGCTGCTCTTGAGAAAGTTCTTCGACTGTCTGAAACTGCAATTCGGGTACAGTCGGAAGATCGAATGCCGCTGCATAGAATTTCACCTCTTCCCATGACAGCCATTTGTCAAGGCAACGCACGGCAAAAACATAGAAATAAGATTCCAACCGCTTATATTCGATGGAATGCACGGCATAAAGGTTCTCACCGAACAGTTCCAGATTTCCCAGATCATATTTCATCAGTTCCCAACGTTCACGAAGCTGCCGTGTCCACGGTGAAGTGGTAGGAGCGGCATGTGAGCGGGCAAATACCCCGGCACTGTTCAGACAATTATTCTCACCATCGAGCTTTTCGGTGTGTACCAGGGTTCCAATCTTCCGGATATCTTCCCAATAATTAGAGTTGATGCGGTCGTCACTGGTAGTTCCCGGTGAAAATGGGAAATGATAAGTGCGGCCATATTTTTCTGATAACATTATACTTTTCAATTAATTAAACATTCTTTTTGATCCTTCAAAAGCCAATCGGGCTGAATTCAAAATAAACTTATTCCTTATTCATCCTTACGATACGAGGAAGGAAGCGCCCTTGTATCTCTACCAGATCACTTTGAGCCCGCATTACCCTCTCGATATCTTTATACGCTAAAGGCATCTCTTCCACGCCGCCACCGATAAGAGTAACGCCTGCTTGTGTCAAGTATTTTTTTAAAGCAGATTGCGTGAAAGTGTTTTGAGCCTGCTGCCGGGACATGGCCCGCCCTGCACCATGCGAAGCGGAACAAAGAGATTCGGAGACTCCTTTGCCACAAACCAGATAGCCGGGCGTAGCCATACTACCGGGAATCAGTCCCGATTGGCCTTTACCTGCAGGTGTTGCCCCCTTTCGATGAACAATTGCAAATTGTCCGGGAGTAATTTCTTCTCTCCAAGCGAAATTATGATGGTTACTCACATTCGAAAGCGGAGTCAGCCCCAATGCCTTTGCAAGATTGATGTGAATCCTTTCATGGCAAGCCTGTGCATAATCTCCTGCAAGGTTCATACTCATCCAATACGCTTGTCCCTCTTCCGAACGGAGATCAAGCCAAGCAAAATGCTGTGCTTCGCGAGGAAGTTTACAGGATTCGCGGGCCAGAAAACTATAATGCTGTGCAATCGCGGCTCCCAAACCACGTGAACCGGAATGAGATAATAAAGCGACATAATTTCCGGCAGGCAACTGCAATGCGTTCTTTTCCTGCAACTCCAGTTCACCGAAGTTAACAAAATGATTTCCCTGCCCCGATGTTCCCAGTTGGCGCACAGCTTTACCATGCAACTTTTGCAGTAGAGGGGTCAGACGAAACTCTTCCCGATCCAATACTTCGTGTTCCTGTATGAATTCCAACCCTCCATCCATACCGAAATGTGTGTATTCTTTCAACGCTATCTTAGCCTGATGTGCATACCGCCTGAGAAAATCCGGTTTCGCATCGAAAACCGTCAGACTCATCCGGCAGCCAATATCCATTCCGACAGCATAAGGTATAACTGCATTATCCACAGCCAACACACCGCCGATAGGCAATCCATAACCGGCATGTGCATCGGGCATCAACGCACCCGTCAATGTTACCGGCAAACGCATTGCCAATTCCATCTGTTGCTTGGCAGTGGTTTCTATAAATTTATTGCCGTAAATCTTATAGCCCAACGGCAGCTCTTTCAATTCATAAACTTGAAAATTTCTTTCTGTAATGGTAGGAGAGAAGCGTTCTGCCAATTTTCCCCACACATCACTATTCTTATAGTTCTCAGGATTATCAAGTACATCCGCCAACTGCGCCAGAATCTCTTCTTTACTTTCGTGCTTGCAATATTTGCTTACAACAGCAACAGCCAAACTACGCGCCACATTATCGGTATATCCTAATTTACTCAAATCTTTTAAACGTATTCCCATGTTCTTTTTTCCATAGTACACCCGACCTGTACAAGAGACCAAATTCAATCTCCCGCAATAAACAGGCGGCTACATACTCGTTGTCAATGCATAAAAGAGCAGAAGTAATCAACCTTCTTGTCAGATACGACAATCCTCTTTCACTGCACTGAAGTGATTAAAATAAAATAATTAATGATGATAGGACTAATCAATCTTACCCCCGACAGCAGTATCACGAGAGGGGATAGGATCATTCAAGATAATAAAATTGCTAAGGCTCTTCCTCCCGATGAGCCATCTTAGTCCCGATTTTGATGTGTTATTTCTCCAACATAATGAATACCCTTTCCAATTGTTTTTAAAGGGTGAATACTAAATTTATCGCTGCAAATGTAATTCCTTTTTTAGTTCCGACAAAGCATAAAGAACATTATTTTAAAAATTACGTCTACAGTATTTGCTATTTTAAAATAAAACCTTACCTTTGCACCCGAAATAAAAAGCAGGCACTCTTAGCTCAGTTGGTAGAGCAACTGACTCTTAATCAGTGGGTCCAGGGTTCGAATCCCTGAGGGTGTACAAAAGGAATGACTTCGGTTATTCCTTTTTTTATGCTTTAAAACCATCATCGATTTGAATCAAAACTTCCCTATCCAATATGTAAATTAAGAAGTATACCGAAATGCAAAGAAATTACCGTTTTAAGTATAAATTAACCGATCCGTATAAGAAAAATAGTTTTAAGAAGTAAAATTAAAAATATAAATATTACTTTCGTTCATTCAATAAATCTTTAAAACCAACTAAACATGAAAAAATTAATTTACCTGTCTGCTTCCGCAGCACTTTTACTATCAATTATCACTTCGTGCAAGCAAGTTCCAACCACTCAAACCATCAACGGAATCGTATATGATGCAAGTATGAATAATATAACAGTCATTTCCAATCAAGGAGATACGATAAATATCAGCACAATGGACACCAATCCCCAAAAAGTTCCCGGAGTTCTGCTAAATGATTCAGTAAAAGTAACTTGCAGTACTGAAAACATAGACGGGGTTCAGGTTTTGAAGGCTGCGGAACTGACAGTTACTGCCCATTCGCCTTATTATTATATTCAGGGAACCTGGCTCGAACCCAATCCGATAAATGCCCAAGAGATGCAAGGATTCACTCTTAATCCAAACGGGACAGCCCAATCGGTAAATATGGCAACCTTACTTATAAAAAATTGGAACTTGGATAATAAAACGTTGACTTTACAATACGAAAGTATCGGTAACAAACAAACAATAATGGGAACAGATACTCTGAGCATCACTAAGATCGATGCTGATTCACTCATTTTATCCAAGAATACAAATGTAATATGGCGATTGGCAAGGAAAAAATAATTCTCATTAGTATATATCTTCCTTAAACGATCTGATAAAAAACAGATTAAGATACGATACAGTATCCTACATTCCGCAATATGTTACAAACTCTCCGGCTTCCAAGAGAGAAGCCGGAGGCAATATGCAATAATCCCCCCCCTGATTTTTTACCTGACAATCACAATTTTCTTACTCTTGATTGCAAAAGCCGTTTTAACCGTACAGATATAGCAAATTGATTCTTTAAAAAGAGAGATAATAAATTCATTCTTTCCCGTCTTTGTCTTTTGTACCGATAGAGCCTTCACCAAATTACCACTTATATCATACAGCCGTACTGTTACCGGGACCGGAGTATCCAATAAGACCCCAATCTTGAGTTTATCTCCCGAAAGAGTCCAGGAAAAGTCCAGATTATCAGATTTCTCAGGCAATATATCCATCCCCGTTATTGGCTCCCTTAAGTCCACATCTCCCAATTGATAAACCTCTGCGGCAGCCAGCAGATAACAACCGATGCCAAAATCCTCAAAATCGGCCGCACGGTCAAACAACACCGGTTGCCCGTCTTCCGGTTTCGCTCCCGCACCCTGCACATAACCTAAAAAGCCATCGTCATGAACGGCTACTTTACACATCGCATTCCAACCACGAATCACACACGGCAGATATCTCTCCCGGTCCAATATTCCGGCATGGATACCATAAGCCATGCCCGCCACAAACAAGGCAGTACCCGAAGTTTCCGGTCCGGGGGACCGCGTATCGCCCGTATTCAAGGGAGCAACCAGACTAACTCCCCAAAAACCATCCTCACGCTGACAAGCCAGCAGAGCATCGGACATCAGAACAAAATCATCCATATATTGCTGACGGTGTACTACCGTATCGGGAGAATAATACAGCACACGCGCAAGAGCCATATATACCCAACCATTTCCTCGCGACCAATAGCACGGCTTATCTGCCTCTTTTAAATCCATGTACGGAGGGTCATAGTTATAATCGCGATACCAAAGCCCGTCTTCAGTATTAAAAAGCGGAAGTCCGCCATTCTTTTTACTGCCGCCATGCTGGTTACGGGTAAACATATACATTTCGTACATGCGCCGGAAATACCGTTCATCTTTTTCAATTGCCCCCAGTTGGGCAAAAATAGGCATAGCCATCTGTACGGCATCCACCCAATACCAGTCATCAACCACATTCGTGGCAAGCATATCATCGATAAGTTTTTTAATATGGGTTTTCCTCACAGTCTGCGCCGGATTGAGCATATACATATCCAGATACGCCTGTCCACAACATTGGAAATCAGCATGCCGTTCTTGCTTCTTTTCCGATGCTTTCCATCCGTGATGGTTCCCCCAATCTTCAGTATATTTGAGCCAACGCTCATCCTGATGTTGGCGATAGAGAGACATCAACCCCTCATAATAGACACCACGAGTCCATATCTTACTGGTACGTTCTTTGTTGCCCACATAGGATTTGGCACCTACATCGGGATATGTACGCATAAAGTAATCATTCACCAACATCGCATAACGTAAAGTTTCGGATTGCGTAAGAACAAGAGAATCCCTTGTTTGCCATGCACAGATCACACAAGGGCTGAAAATAAACAACAGAGATGAAAATAACAGATGCAAGGTTTTCATATTCGTATCAGATTCCGTTTTCTATTTGTCTGGAACGATGCAAAAATAAGCCCTTGGCCACCCTGCGTTACTATTACTTTTGGCGGAAGTACTCCTATTATTGATAAAACTGATATAGTACCGAATACATTTCCTACTTCCTCGATAATCCTTACGGTTGATAAGCCTCTTTCTATACCATTCTGTTTTTCGTATTGGCACGTATCCTGCTCAAGTGCTCTGATGAAATGCCAAGATAAGATGCGATATGACGCAACTGCACACGCTGTAAAATCTCCGGTTTTTCTTTCAGAAGTTGCAAATAGCGTTCGGTTGCAGACATAGAAAGGTTAGAGATCAGGCGATGTTCGGTTCCTACAAATTCTTTTTCAATCAACTGTCGCGCCCAATTACATACTTCGATATCCTGCCGGTACAGTTGCTGTAATTGCCCAAGATCCATTTTATACAAAACGGCATCCTCCAAAAGTTCTATCGTCTCATAGCCTTTCTCTCCATTCACATATCCTTGCGCAGAAATTATAATGTCATTTTCCATCCCAAACCAAATGCTGACATCTTTACCGTCCACTTCAATATAAGCCCTGGCAATTCCTTGCTTTATCAGATACACATCGCGCTCTATTTTATCCCTATTGATCAGAACATATCCCTTGGGATAAGAAATCTCATTCCAGATCAACTTCAACTTATCCATGACACCCTGCAGGGGAGCATGTTCTAAAGAACGAAAAAGCGGTGTAGTGCCCATAACTTGACTTTGTTTCTCCGACAAATATAACCGATTTTCTTCACTAAAACACTTAATTGATAATTATCAACTGCTTTTTCTGACGAAGCATCTACCTTTACCGAAAATTTTAAATAAACGGATTATGGCATGGTTGTTATTAATCGGGGCTGGAATATTGGAGATAGGATGGCCTCTGGGATTTAAACTGGCAAGTATTTATGAGAAATATTTCTATCTGTTCATCACTGTTTCCATCATTTCTATGGGAGCAAGCGGATTTCTTCTCTACCTCGCACAAAAAACAATTCCAATCGGTACGGCATACGTCATATGGACGGGTATTGGAGCAGTAGGAACCGTTCTTATCGGCATCTTTTTCTTTCATGATTCGGCTAATATATTCAGATTGCTGTTCGTTCTGCTGATTCTGATAGGAGTGGTAGGCTTGAAAGTGGTACACTAAACCGAATCTATTTACGATTAGACGATTTACAATTTACGATTGGAATTGCCCTTTTACTTAATTTCAAGCCCCATTTTATCCCTTATATTCTTCTGTCCGGCATAAGAAGTACAGGGGGGATACAAAAAACCGTTGTATTTATTTGAAATACAACGGATTCTTTAAACTTATCAAATTACCTGTACACCCTCAGGGATTCGAACCCTGGACCCACTGATTAAGAGTCAGTTGCTCTACCAACTGAGCTAAGAGTGCTTATCTTTTCTTTTGCGGTTGCAAAGGTAGATTTTTTATTTTATTTAGCCAAACAAAAAAGAAACTTTTTAGCCACTTTTTGCAGGCCTTATTCGAACTCGTATAGTTCGGACGGTGTACTTCGCTTTAACGCAAGCAGTTGCACATCTTTCCCTACAATGATACCTTTATCCTTTAATTTCCATTCCACTGTTTTATATGCCAATTCCGGGTGGTTATTGTCTTTGCTGAGATGGCAAAGCCATATATAATGTAAATGTTCAGTGAAATTCTCAGCAAGAAACTCGGCTGTTGCCAGATTGCTCATATGCCCCGTATTACTTGATATGCGTTCTTTCAGATATTGGGGATAAGATCCCATTTTCAGCATCTCGTCATCATAGTTGGCTTCAAGAATCAGATAGTTAGCTTTCCGGATATATTTGGCGGCAGTAGGGGTTATCTCTCCAAGGTCAGTCAAAAAAGAGAACACCTTCCCGTCTATTTCAATGCAATAGCCCACATTGTCCGTCCCGTCATGCGGAACCTCAAAAGACTCTATGTGAAAATCTTCCAGTTCCATCGGTTGTTCCTTTTCCAGATAGCGCACGGAAGAATGCAGCTTCTCAGTCATACAATAACTCCTGTTGATTCCGGTATGAATACGGGCCGTTGTATAAACCGGAATATTCATCTTTTCACCCAAATGCCCCACGGCTTTGATATGATCGGCATGGTCATGAGTCACAAATACGGCACGTATCGACTCCATCGCTACATTGATATCCCTCAGTGTTTTTTTTATTGTTCGTATTCCAATACCGGCATCAATTAATATTCCATATGTATCAGTACCCAGATAGTAACAGTTTCCGCTACTGCCACTTGCCAGGCTTATAAATCTTACTTTCATGTTTTATCCTTTTCTTTAAAATGCAAATTGCCGTTAACTTTTGTGGCAAAGTGACGGCAAATATACATAAAAAAGAAGATAATTAGCTTTATGCTTTCTTCTTTTTGTCGATGGATTGGGTGATTTTAGCGAAAAAAAGAAGTGCGATAGCGGCTACTAATCCGATACCTGCAAAATAATACCAGATATAATGAGCATTCACACTGGCAGCCTCCCATGCTTCACGAGACTCAAACAAAACAGGATCCGGACAATATTTAGTCAACAGCACACCTGCCAGCCCAAAACCGAAAATAGAGGAGAGAAAAGAGTGCAGATGACTAAATCCTAAGTACATACCCTCTTCTCCCTTAGGCGCCTGCAACGAAAAGTACTCAAGGTATCTCGGAGAGATAAAACACTCTGCCAATGCCTGTATCACAATACCGGCTATCATCATCAAGGTAATATTGCTCATACCGGAAATGACATCATTGCCAAGCAGATTGCCCAATGCCATCAATAATGCCGAAATCGGAATGAGGAACATACCGATATTCATAGAAGTGATAGCCGTACGTTTAGCCATCCAACGGGTGATGAATCCAACACAACAGACAACGACAAAAGGATTCACATTGGCAATCCAACCCGGTTTTGCCGTTTCACCGGCCATACGGATAACATACTTCGGCATTGTAGCATACAATTGCTGCTGTACCATCCAGAATCCGGTTATAATAAGGATCAAGATAAGCAGGCGCCAATTGGTGATAATCCGCAGAAAACCTTGTCCGATCTCACGCATGCTTTTTCCTTCTCCCGCCGTATGTGCCGATTTATAAAAAAGGATTACCGCCAGAAGAGCAAAAATGGTCATTGCGCCCGAAAAATAATTAATATAGATATATGCTTGCTCTCCAATCAGATTCCTTAGCGGATCGATAATAGTCTTACCGGTGAAAGCGCCGATATTTACCATCATATAGAAAATGGAATATCCGCGTGCACGTGTAGCTTCGGTTGTCTCTTTGGCAACAGAAGCCGATATGATGGATTTAATAAAAGAACCACCGATCATTAAGATCGTCAGAATAGGCACAATCATCCATCGCGCATTACTATCCGGCAAACCGGAAAAACGTGTCACCTCGCCATAAGTCACCAGTCCGGCCGATTCAAGAAGAGTAGGCAATGTACCTAATCCTAAATATCCAATGGAAAGAAGCGAAAAGGCAATAATCATCGACTGGCGGAAACCTATCTTATCGGCATAAGCTCCCGAAAAAATAGGAAGCAAATACAACCCGCCGGAAAAAAGACCGGATATCATACTTGCTTCTAAATCATTGAATCCTAAAATACTGGATAAATAGATCGTGAGAACGATAAACACGGCATAGTAAGCCATGCGTTCAAACAGTTCGACTGTGTTGCTGACCCAGAAAGCTCTTGTGAACCCTTTGGCAGCACTTTTAGGGGAATTGTTCATGTAGATTTTTTATATTTAATGTGTTAATTCAGCGCAAAGATATATTTTTTTTAGCTATTTGTCTGTATATTTGCCCGCTATAACACCAAAGAAATGATAAAATGAAAATAGCTGTAGACTTTGACGGAACAATTGTAGAACATCGTTATCCACAAATCGGTAAAGAAATTCCTTTTGCCATCGATACTTTAAAAATGCTGCAACAAGAGGGACATTGGCTGATATTGTGGAGCGTACGCGAAGGAAAACTGTTAGAAGAAGCCGTAGAATGGTGCAAAGCACGGGGACTCGAATTTTATGCAGTCAATAGTGATTATCCGGAAGACGACGCTCCCAAAGGTGACCGCTCCCGTAAGTTGAATGCGGAACTGTTTATAGACGACCGCAATTTGGGAGGACTTCCCGATTGGGGAGTAATTTATCAAATGATAAAGGGAAATAAGACCTTTGCCGAAATACACAAACAAGAACCGGCCAAGAAGAAAAGAAAATGGTTTTAACATAAAAAAGAAATACCGCAAGAGACTTTTAATCCTACTTGCGGTATTTTTTTATTATCTATACGGGCATGTTCGCCTTGCCTGTATATTTTTAGAACTGGAAGAAGTTCTTCGCATTATTATAGCTGATATCTTCAATCATCTGATTAACACGTTCTATTTCGGAAACCGGAATTTCACCATTTTCTACATCACGGCCTACCAGATTACACAACGTACGACGGAAATACTCATGACGCGGATAGGAGAGGAAAGAACGCGAGTCTGTCAACATACCTACAAAACGGCTTAGCAAACCCAATACAGAAAGAGCATTCATCTGTTTCTCCATACCGTCTTTCTGATCGAGGAACCACCAGCCCGAACCAAACTGAATTTTTCCGGCTACCGTACCATCCTGGAAGTTACCCAACATCGTTGCAATGACCTCATTTGCACATGGATTCAAATTATAAAGGATAGTCTTTGTCAATTTTCCATTCGAATTCAATCGGTCGAGGAACTTAGACATTGCTTTTGCCGTAGTAAATTCACCGATTGAGTCGAAGCCCGTATCCGGACCAAGAAGCTTAAACATCTTGCTGTTATTATTACGGATAGCACCATAATGGAACTGCTGAGTCCAACCTTTTTCCCAATCCATCTCACCGAATACGACAAGCATAGCCGATTTGAATTTCAGAATTTCTTCTTTGGTCAATTCGGCACCACCATACACCTTATTAAATATAGCTTTGATTTCTGCATCTGTATAATCTTCTGCATAAAACTCTTCAATACCGTGATCGGATAATTTACATCCTTGTTCGGCAAAGAAGTCGTGGCGTTTGCGCAAAGCAGCCACCATATCATCAAATCCGGAAATGGTGATGCCGCTAACTTCCGATAGTTTTTCCATATAGGCACGGAAATCAGCAGGAACCTCTACTGCCATTGCCTTATCCGGACGCCATGTGGGAAGCATCTTTATCTCGAATCCGCTTTCACGGGTCTTTATATGGTATTCCAATGAATCAACAGGATCATCAGTAGTACAAACCACTTCTACATGATAACGACGCATCATACCACGAGCGGAATATTCCGGTAAAGCCAACTTCTCGTTACATTCATCATAAATTTCACGGGCTGTCTTCGGATTCAGAATCTTATCAATGCCAAACGCTGTTTTAAGTTCAAGATGCGTCCAATGATACAACGGATTACGGAATGTGTAAGGAACAGTCTCTGCCCATTTTTCAAATTTCTCCCAATCAGTAGTATCCTTACCCGTACAATAACGTTCGTCTACACCGTTTGTACGCATTGCACGCCATTTATAATGGTCGCCGCCCAACCAGATTTCAGTCAGTGATTTAAACTGATAATCATCAGCAACCATTTGAGGAATTAAGTGGCAATGGTAATCAATAATTGGCATCTTAGCCGCATGTTCGTGATACAACTTCTGTGCAGTTTCTGTTTGCAGTAAGAAGTTCTCGTCCATGA
>OWIT01000578.1_pt1 | contig 19715 bp, 8 predicted proteins | sample 1732681 | NCBI WGS metagenome assembly OWIT01 (sample SAMN05065741, study PRJEB22554) | human gut metagenome | biome: ENVO:2100002; feature: ENVO:00000062; material: ENVO:00002003 | host: Homo sapiens | place: USA | reverse complement strand
GAGATGTAAGTGCCGAAGTGATAGCAACCGATTATGAAGGAATGATTCGTGAAGGCGAAGAACTTGCCGCGCTCAATCCGCACATCGTAGTAAAAGTTCCCTGTATTGCCGATGGCATTAAAGCTATCAAGCATTTCACGGAAAAGGGAATCCGCACGAACTGTACATTAGTCTTTTCAGTAGGGCAGGCATTGCTGGCAGCTAAAGCCGGAGCCACGTATGTTTCACCTTTTGTCGGCCGTCTGGACGACATTTGTGAAGATGGAGTAAGGCTTGTGGGAGATATCGTACGTATGTATCGTACGTATGACTATAAAACACAGGTATTGGCTGCTTCCATCCGTAATACGAAACACATTATCGAATGTGTAGAAGTAGGAGCTGACGTTGCTACTTGCCCGTTGAGCGCTATTAAAGGATTGCTCAATCATCCGCTGACTGACTCGGGATTGAAGAAGTTCCTGGAAGACTATAAAAAAGTCAATGGTTGAGTAAGCAATGAAACTTGCAATATATTAAAGTGTTAGGCACGAATTACACGGATTTCACGGTTTAAAAAATGGTAGTTATCATAAAACAACTATAAAAAAGCGTGAAACCTGTGTAATCCGTGCCTAAAAAATATTTATTTTCCGGGTAGCTTCTTATTGCTCTTTTTTCCTTTCCTGTTTCTGCTTTTCTTTGTATTGAGTCGGCGTTTCTCCAGTATATTGTTTGAAAGCCGTACTGAAATAGCGTGAAGTAGTAAAACCGACCTTCTCGGCAATTTCCGTGAACGATAGGTCCGTACTGGTGATTAACGTGATTGCTTTTTCCATCCGGAATTTATTAATGTAATCATTGGCTCCCATATCGGTTAGAGCTTTCAACTTATTGTAAAGGGAGGCTCTGCTCATACCTATCTCTTTGCAGATAAAAGTGACATCCAGATAGCTGCTATCCAAATGCTCCAGGATAATTTTATTCAGTTTCAACAGGAATGTTTCATCTGCCTGGCTGAAGGTGCTTTCTTCCGGCGCAGGGACTAGTCCTGTATTCAAATATCTCTTCTTGATAGATTCGCGGTTCTTCAACCGGTTGCGAATGATTTCCATCAGCATTTCTATCTCAAAAGGTTTAGTCAGATAAGCATCCGCCCCGTTCTTGTAACCACTCAACTGGCTTTGTTTATCATCTCTTGCTGTCAGCAGAACGATAGGAATGTGACTGATCGTAATATCTTCCTTTATATTTTTGCATAGTTCATATCCATTCATTCTCGGCATCATTACGTCGCTGATGATAATATCCGGGGCATGGCTTTTGGTCAGTTGAAGGGCTTCCACACCATCCGAAGCAATCACTATCCGTTTGAAATATTCTCCCAGTGACTTTTTCAGGAAGTCCGTCAAGTCCGGATTATCATCCACTACTAAAACACTGTAAGGAGTCGTGTCGAAATTATCTTCCTCCGGTTGTTGTTCTTTACTATCGTCACTCATCAATTCGTTCAAATATGCTTTCGGTTGGCAGATAATCTCTTCCGATTGTTGTCTCAAGGGCAGTTCAAAGAAGAATGTCGCACCGGCATCCTGATTATCTTGCGCACCAATGGAACCTCCGTGCAGTTCTACCAGAATCTTGGAATAAGACAATCCGATCCCTGTGCCGCTCTGCTCTCCTGTACCCTGATAGAAACGGGTGAAGAGTTTCTGTGTATTTACTTGTTTCAATCCGTTTCCCCGGTCAATGATGGAGATACGTACGCTATTTCTTTCGGAAAGCAACTCCGACATAATTGTTATTTCTGCATCCTGCGGACTGTGTTTCAAGGCATTGATAAGCAGATTGCTTAGAATAATCTCACACTTATCTTTATCAAAACTTACAGTATCGATATGTGGATCAAGCTGATAACGGATATGGACGTTCTTTGCTTCCCCTTCACTGATGAAATCTTGGGATACATGTTCAATCCATTGATTGAGAGCATACGGTTGTATCTGCAATTTGCTTTCGCCAACCTCCATCTTGCGTACATCGAGTACCATATTAATAAGGTTTTTCATTCGCTGCGCTTGACGGTAGATCGCTTTTATTGGCAAATACTGTGTATCTTCGGTAGAAAGGGATTTCAACATCCGGTTAAGTGGTGCGTATATTAACGTTAAAGGTGTACGCAACTCATGACTGATATTAATAAGGAAGCGTACCTTTTCTTCATAGACCTGTTGTTCATGTTCCTTCATGGCCCACTTTAACTTCTCTTCTTTGCGTTTCCATGCTCTTCGGAAAGCTTCGATAATAGCGGCAGCAATAAAAACGGCGCAACAAAGAATAAACCACCATGTCCGATACCAGGGAGGAAGGATGGTCAATTCCAGTACTTCCTGACTGGGAATCCAATTACCATCCTTGGCGGTACAGGACGCCATGATTTTATAACTTCCCGGAGGAAGTGAACGTATGGCCAGTTCGGGATTGTATGATTCGATTTGCTGGTCATTCAGCCCCTCTATTTGGTATCTGTACACTTTCTGTCGAAAAATATCTTTCTCTTTCGACATGATTCGAATAGTGATATTACTATTCCAGGGAGCAGAAATCCCTGCTGGATGATTCGTTAATTCGTTATTTACTGACTCTCCATTAATGATGACATCTGATAATTGGAGTTGGGGAAGTTCGGAAGTGGTTAATGGTATTTTGCTGTTAATATGCAGTAACCCTTTCACTCCACCCATGTAGACGTCTCCCCGCATACTTAATAGACGAGGTTTGGAAAGATATTCGTTTTGGATTACACCGTCTGATTCACCGAATAGAACGAATTTTTTCTCTTTGATGAGCCAGGCGAAAAGCATACTGTCGGCTCCTATCCATACTTTTCCCTGCTGGTCGCATACAATCAATGTGATTTCACTAAATAGAGAGGTCGGGATTGGTGTCTGTATTTTGGTGGCAGGATTGTAGTGTACCAATCCGTAGTTGTTTCCAATCCAGAAATTTCCCTCTTCGTCTCGTGCAACAGAGTTGATTGTTGTATCTTTCCAACATCTGTACAGGGCTTTCAGTCGGTTGGTATGGTTGTCCAGTTCATATATGTGCTTCGTATCATTTAGATAAGTGATATTCTTATAATTGTCGATCGGTAAGAGAGCACCGATAATTTCCTGCTCTTCTTGTTCTATAACGGTACTGAAAGTGCGTGTATTCAAATCATATATATAGATATGTTCTCCAAGGAACAGAATATTGTGATGAGTGTTCCGAAGTAGATTTACAGCCTTGCCTCGATTGCACAAGAGTGCTGTCGTTTTAGCGTCAACAATGGTGAAAGGCTGTTTTTCTCCTGTTGCCGGGTTGAAAATAAATACTCCCTGTGAGAAAAGAGAAATTAATAATTTGCCGGGAGTAAACTGGCAGATAGAGGCTACTTTGTCTTCCCAGGTGGAAGGGTAATGGATAAATTTCTCTGTGAGTGGGTTAAAGCTGTTGATGCCTCCTCCGTCTGTACCGACCCAAATTTGGTCTTGGGATTCTTGGAAAAGACTTAGAACGGTATTGTTGCTTAGTCCGCGGTCGTTGCCGGGAGGTACATCTGTATACGTTTTCATGGAAACTTCCCGGATGCTGATTAGTCCGTTACGGATGCTACCTGCCCACATATTATTGTTGCAGTCGTTGTACAGACATAAAATAGAGTTAGCGGGGAGTGAGTAGTTGTCACTTCCGGGCATATGCTCCAACAGCGAAAAACGTCTTGTTTCCGGGTCGAGAATATTAATGCCTCCTCCGTCTGTTCCAATCCAGATTTCTCCTTCCCGTTCGGCGAGACTTAGTATGACATTGTTGCTTAAAGAGGAGTTGTGGGTAGTATATGTAGCCAGTAGTTTACCGTCGCGTGTCAGACAGTTCAGCCCTCCATTGTAGGGAGCTACCCAGATTCTTTTTTGTGAGTCTATGAGTACATTCATGATTTCTTTTCCGCAATCGAAAGGAGGACGTCGGCATTTTCCGGTATTCAGGTCGAGCAGGAGTAGTCCTTGCCACCGGCTGCAACAGAGTAATGTGTGTTTATCCCATAGATTTAGTAGAGTCACATTATAATTGGGTTCTAAGTCAAATGTTTGTAGGAGGCGTAAAGAGGTATCCTGATAATTATAGAAAAAGATTTTATTTTTCGAACCGAATAACACTCCGTTATCAGTCAGGCAGGCGGAATAGGCGATGATATTATTTCCTGTCTCATCAGTCGGTATAAAAAAGTCATCGCTTTGCCTCTGATAACGTGTCACTCCTTTGTCTGTCAGAATCCAGATATTGTTTTGTTCGTCTTCTATCATCTGGTAGATTAAATTGTGAGGAATGGAATGAGGGTTATTTGCCTGATGAATATATTTTTTAAGTTCGTGTCCGTCATATCTCCCTAATCCGGAACGGGTTCCAATCCATACAAAACCTTGTTTGTCCGTTAAAATACATCTCACGGTGGAAGGAAGGCCATCTTTTAGGGAGATTTGCTTATAGTAATAATGACCGGCTTGAAGAGTGGAAACGCCGATAAACAGTGTGATAAATGCAATGCATAGTAGTAAAAAGGTTTTTGTTCTCATGAGATCAGGTCAGTTAAACTGAAACAAAGATAGTGTATTCGGATGAATATTAGTTAAATCCCCTCTCTTATTTTTTAGTTTTTATGCTTATCTTTGCTCGAAAATATACGACTATGATTACCGAAGAACTACAGAAACTTTATCAGTCATATACGGGCGTTCCCGCTGAAAACATAACAGAATTACCGTCTTCCGGTTCCAACCGCCGTTATTTTCGGCTGACGGGTATAGAAACATTGATTGGAGTTTACGGAGCTTCTATCGATGAGAATGAAGCATTTCTTTATATGGCAGGACACTTCCACAAATGTGGACTGCCTGTTCCCGAAGTGCGCATTGCCTCGGAAGATAAAACCTATTATTTGCAGGAAGATTTGGGCGATACTCTGTTGTTCCATGCCATAGAGAAAGGACGTGCTACCAGTGTTTTTTCAGAAGAGGAAAAAGAGTTGCTTCGCAAAACGATCCGTCTGCTTCCTGCTATTCAATTTGCCGGGGCGGATGGATTTGATTTTTCCCGTTGTTATCCTCAACCGGAGTTCAACCAACGCTCCATTCTGTGGGATTTGAATTACTTCAAATATTGCTTCCTGAAAGCTACCGGTATGGAGTTTCAGGAAGACAAACTGGAAGATGATTTCCAGAAAATGAGCGATGTCCTGCTCCGCAGTTCTTCCGCTACTTTCATGTATCGTGATTTTCAAAGTCGTAATGTGATGATAAAAGACGGGGAACCGTGGTTTATCGACTTTCAGGGCGGACGCAAAGGCCCGTTCTATTATGACATAGCCTCTTTCCTGTGGCAGGCGAAAGCGAAATATCCTGATAGCCTCCGTAAAGAACTGCTGCAAGAATATATGGAAGCTCTTCGCAAATACCAACCGATTGACGAATCCTATTTTTATAGCCAGCTTCGCCACTTTGTCCTTTTCCGTACGCTGCAAGTGCTGGGAGCCTACGGTTTCCGTGGTTACTTTGAAAAGAAACCGCATTTTATCCAAAGCGTTCCTTATGCCATCGAAAACCTGCGTGAACTGTTGAAAGAAGAATATCCGGAATATCCGTATCTCTGTAACGTTTTGCGGGAGCTTACTGGACTGAAACAATTTACGGACGACCTGAAAAAGCGGCAGCTAACCGTCAAAGTAATGAGCTTTGCCTATAAGAAAGGAATTCCTGATGACTCTACCGGCAATGGAGGAGGTTATGTATTCGACTGCCGTGCCGTGAATAATCCCGGCAAGTATGAGCGTTACAAACCTTTCACCGGACTGGATGAACCTGTAATCACTTTCTTGGAAGAAGATGGCGAAATACTTCGTTTCCTCGATCATGTCTATGCTTTGGTAGATGCCTCCGTGAAACGTTATATGGAACGCGGATTCAGCAATTTGTCCGTCTGCTTCGGTTGCACCGGCGGACAGCATCGTTCTGTTTATTCAGCCCAGCACCTGGCAGAGCACCTGAATCAGAAATTTGGTGTGAAAGTCGAACTGGTGCATCGGGAACAGAATATCGAACATACGTTTGAGGCAACAATCTAAGAAGAGTAAATGTAAAGAAGAAAGTAACCGAAAGAATGAAAGCAATGATATTTGCAGCCGGTTTGGGTAGCCGGCTGAAGCCACTCACCGATACCATGCCGAAGGCTTTAGTTCCCATAGCCGGACGTCCGATGTTGGAACATGTGATTTTAAAACTGAAAGCTGCCGGATTCACAGAAATAGTGATTAACATCCACCATTTTGGCGAACAGATACTTGACTTCCTGAAAGCCAATGAAAATTTTGGACTCATCATACATATTTCCGACGAACGCGACTTGTTGCTCGACACCGGTGGGGGAGTTAAGAAAGCCCGTTCTTTCTTTGAAAATTCCGATGAACCTTTCCTGATACACAATGTAGATATTCTTTCAGACGTGAACCTGAAAGAACTATATGACTATCATCTACAAAGCGGTGCTGTTGCCACTTTACTGGCCAGCCAACGTAAAACCTCCCGCTATCTTCTTTTTGATACAGACAAAAGACTTTGCGGATGGATAAACAAGGATACGGAACAAGTGAAACCGGAAGGTTTTCAGTATGATCCTTCTCTTTATCAGGAATATGCATTCAGTGGTATCCATGTACTTTCGCCCGCCATTTTTCAATGGATGACCTCTCCCCGTTGGGAGGGTAAATTCTCTATTATGGATTTCTATCTTGCCACTTGCCGGCAAGTAAACTATGGTGGTTATTTGAAAGAAAAGTTACATCTGATTGATATAGGCAAACCGGAAACATTAGCGAAAGCAACAGACTTTTTATACCAAAATACCAAATAAAGATACTGAAAGAGGCTAAAAAGCCTCTTTCTTGCTATGTAACAAAATATTTAAGTAACTTTGCTTGGATAAACAATCAATATTGTAATACTATACAAATTTTGCTGCATGGAACAGACTTTGGAAAATGGGATAGCTGACAACTTATTGCACAACATCTTTAATGACCTGTCTGTAGGCTTGGAGTTGTATGATAAGGACGGTCTCATGATAGATGTCAATTATTCGCGGTTGAGATCAATGGGGATAAAAGACAAAAAGGATATTCTGGGCTATAATCTATTTAATTACACTAGTTTCTCTGATGAAATCAAAGAACAGGTCAGAAAAGGAGAAACAGTGCGTTTCATGGCAAAATATAATTTTGATGACGTGCGTCATCTTTTTCCTACTAATCTGTCCGGTATAAAATTCTTCGAGATTACCGTTTCTTTCGTACATAATGAAAAGTCGGAAATTACGAATTATATGGTGATTAGTCAGGATGTCACTGAACGTGTTCTGTGGCAAAACAAATATGATAATCTTTACGAAGAAGCGGTGCGCTCAAAAAAAGAACTTCTTGAGAGCGAACAAAGAATGATCCAATTGATCCGTCAGAATGAGTTGGTATTGAACAATATTAATTCGGGATTGGCATATATTGCGAACGACTATATCGTACAATGGGAGAATATCTCGCTTTGTAGTAAAAGCCTTTCTTATGAGGCTTACAAAAAAGGGGAGCCTTGCTATCTGACAGCCCATAATCGCACCACTCCTTGTGAGAATTGTGTGATGCAACGTGCCCGGAGATCCGGTCAGGTAGAGTCTATCTTGTTTAATTTGGATAACAAGCATGTCATAGAAGTTTTTGCTACTCCCATATTTAATGAACAGGGAGATGTTGACGGTGTCGTGATTCGCGTAGATGATGTTACCGAGCGACAGCACATGATAGGTGAACTTGAAACGGCAAGGAGCCGTGCTGAACAATCCGATAAGTTGAAATCCGCCTTTCTGGCAAATATGAGCCACGAAATCCGTACACCGTTAAATGCTATCGTTGGTTTTTCCGATTTATTGATGGTGACGGAAGATCAAGAAGAAAAAGAAGAATTTATTCAGATTATCAATGCCAACAATGAGTTGCTTTTGAAACTGATTAACGACATACTGGATCTTTCGAAAATAGAAGCCGGCTCGGTAGAACTGAAATACGAAGATTTTGATTTGGCTGTTTATTTCAACGAATTAGCTGCTTCGATGCATCGTCGTGTAGTAAATCCGCAGGTTCGGTTAGTTCCCGTGAATCCTTATGAAACTTGTACCGTTCGTTTGGATAAAAACCGGTTAGCGCAGATTCTCACTAACTTTGTAACTAATGCTATCAAATATACCTCCAAAGGAACTATTGAAATGGGGTATGAAAAGATAGACGGAGATATTCGTCTTTACGTTCGCGATACAGGTATTGGTATACCGGAAGATAAAAAAGACAAGGTGTTCCATCGTTTTGAGAAACTGGATGAATTTGCACAGGGAACCGGACTGGGACTGTCTATTTGTAAAGCCATCGTTGAGGCTTGCAGGGGAGAGATAGGCTTTGAGTCGGAATTTGATAAAGGGTCTTTATTTTGGGCGGTTTTGCCATGCCAGTTCGATTCGGTTGACAGCGAGCCGACTTCTTCACGTCGGAATAATGAGAAGGATGCAGATAATGAAAGCATTCTTGACTCCGAAGAAACAAAGAAAGTACCTAAAAGAGTACTGGTCGTTGAAGATATTCAAAGTAACTTCTTTTTGGTATCTTCTATCTTGAAAAATAAATGCCAGTTGTTACACGCACCGAATGGACTGGAGGCAGTTGAGATTGTCCGTACCCAACCGGTGGATTTGGTACTGATGGATATGAAGATGCCTGTTATGGACGGGCGTACTGCAACCTCGGAGATCCGGAAGTTCAATGCTGAAATTCCAATTATCGCCCTGACTGCTCATGCCTTTGATGCCGACCGGGTAGCTGCGTTGAAAGCCGGTTGTGATGATTATCTGGTGAAGCCGATCAATGGCGCGAAGTTGATGCAGACTCTGAAAGAGTATGGTTGTTGAAAGGATGGGATTAGAAATGTGCTGATCTGAAAAAGGGTATATTCTATTCTTTCTGTTTTTAATATATCAGTCACTTGTTTGTGGTGAAGGAAAAAACGCTCTGCATTTTGGATGAAAGAATGTAGGGTTGTTTGTTGTCCTGGATAATTCCTGTCTAAAAATAAATAATTCCTCTGTATTGCTATCTATATGCTTACTGTTTGCCCGTATGTAGTTTGCTTTATCATTTTTCTTTTGTGCGCTTGTGATGATGAACTAGCCTATAAACGGGCTTTTCCGAGGGCTTTTATAACTTGGTCGGTGAGTATGGAAGGCTTTCTCGGTGAGCAAGGATGTGTTCCTCACCGAGGAATGGCTTATTGCTCACCGAGGAAAATCATTTATTTCTTTAAAGAAAACGCATATCATCTGAAAATATATGCTGTATTGTGGCGGTAATATGCATATATATGTGATAATATGGATGCTTTTAATTCCGGATTACCATCTTCAATAGTTTTGTTTTCTTTCTTAATCTGAAAAATAGAACATCTTCTTGTTTGTTTGGAAGAATTGAAAGGGAGACAGCTTACTATAAAAGGCTATAAATCCGTAAAGTTTGGGATTGTTTTTTATGTTTATGGATTTAAATAGTTACCTTTGCTAAAAATAGAATATCATGTCCAAATACGTCAATCCTTTTACTGATATAGGATTTAAAATTATTTTTGGTCAACCGGCCAGTAAGAATTTGCTCATCACTTTGTTGAACGAACTACTTGCAGGTGAACATCATATTACAGAACTTACTTTTCTGGATAAGGAAGATCATGCGGACAATGTGAGTGATAAAGGTATCATTTATGATCTTTATTGCCGTACAGCAAGTGGTGAGTATATTATCGTGGAGATGCAGAATCGTTGGCACAGTAATTTTTTAGATCGTACACTTTATTATGTTTGTCGTGCTGTGAGTCGGCAGATAGAATCTCCTTCTTCAAAAGAAGTCCCTGTCCCTGAAGATCCGATGACTGCAAGAGAACCACTTGTCTCTTATGGAAAGCAGTATAGACTACCTACTATATATGGAATTTTCCTGATGAATTTCAAAGAGGAAAATTTAGAGGCTAAATTCCGTACGGATACGGTTCTTTCCGACCGTGATACAGGGAAGATTGTTAATCCGCATCTCCGGCAGATTTATTTGCAATTTCCTTATTTTACAAAGGATTTGTCGGACTGCCATACATTATATGATAAATTAATTTATGCACTGAAGAATATGAGCAATTGGAATAGAATGCCGGATGCTTTGAAAGAACAAGTGTTTGAACATCTGGCGAGATTGGCAGCAGTTGCCGATCTTTCGGAAGAAAACCGTATCGCTTATGATAAGGCATTAGATCGGTATAGGGTCAACCAAATTGTAGAGGAGGATGAACGGCGTAAAAACGAAGAGATGCGGAGAAAAGCGGCTGAAGAAGGGTTAAAGGAAGGGATGAAGGCCGGGTTGGAAAAAGGAGTGAAAAAAGGAAGGCTAGAGGGAATAAAAGAAGGGATGAAAGAAGGGATGAAGGAAGGGTTGGAGAAAGGGTTGGAGAAAGGAGAGCAAAAGAAGCAAATTGAAATTGCTCGGAAGATGAGAGAGGACGGAATATCCATTGATATAATTATCAAATATACGGGTCTTCAATCTTCTGATATAGAAAACCTATAATATATCTTCATAGGAAAATTGTTGTAGTTATATTAGGATAAAATATAAAGGAGGCGGGAATATTCAAGAATGGATACTTCCGCTTTCTTTTTTTGATTCGTAAGATGTCCAACAATGTCTATGATGGTTAGATATATCGATGAAATGGATGATTTTAGACAAAATTGGAAAAATAGTAGCTAAAATAGAACATGCATATTCAGTAACCACGTCTATATTTGCGTATGGATTTCAGCAAAAAATCTGGAATAAGCTTTTTAATCTTTAAATTTAATAATTTATAAAAATGACTTCTATGAAGAACCTATCAAAAGTTTTTCTGCTATGTTTCATCACATTGTTTGCGTTTGCAGCGCAATCTATGGGACAAGGAAAAAACATTACCGGTCAGGTAGTGGATGCTCTAAATGAAAGTATGCCTGGTGTCAATGTACAAGTAAAAGGTACTACTAATGGGACAATTACCAACATTGATGGAAAATTCTCCATTTCCGTTCCAAACTCAAAATCAGTGTTGGTCTTTACTTTTATCGGTTATTCCAAACAAGAAATAGTGGTTGGAAATCAGACTAAAATTAACGTTCAATTAAAAGAGGATGCACAAAATTTGGATGAAGTAGTTGTTGTTGGTTATGGAACGGCTAAAAAGAGCGATTTAACAGGCGCTACAGCCAGTCTTCGTCCTGATGCGAATGATGCTTCAAAAGCTGTATCTATTGACGGGCTATTGCAAGGTAAGATTGCAGGTTTAAATGTAACAGCTTCAATGTCTACTCCGGGTGCTGCTTCTTCTGTCACTATTCGTGGTGCTAACTCATTACGTGGAGATAATCAGCCGTTATATGTGATTGATAATGTGCCGCAAGCATCTACTGGTGAGTTTGCCGAGTCTGCTGTGGGAGGTGGTGACTTCCAAATAGCTCAAGATCCGTTGAGTGCAATAAATCCTAATGATATTGAGGATATTACCGTCTTGAAAGATGCTTCTGCTACTGCGATTTATGGTTCTCGTGGTGCCAATGGCGTAATTCTTATTACAACTAAAAAGGGAAAGGCCGGAAAGGCAAAAGTAAATGTCACAGCGAACTTTACGATAGCTAATGCACGTAACTTGCACGATATGTTAAATTTGGAAGAGTATGCCGATTACACTAATTCTAAATTGGACCAACCGCGATATTATTTGCAACCTAATGGTGAAATGCGTTACGTATTTAGTGGTAATGAATCCGCTTATCAGGCAGATCCGAATAATCCAGAATTATATAAGGTTATTACCTATCGCAACTGGCAAAAAGAAGCATATACATCAGCTTTCTCACAGGTCTACTCGGCTTCTGTCAGTGGAGGAACTGCCGGTATGAAATATTATATCTCCGGTAACTTTAAGGATATTAATGGTATCGTAGAAAATACAGGAATAAAACAGGGTGACTTGCGTGCTAATTTAACTGCTGAATTATCTAAAAAAGTAACTTTAAATTTGATATTGAGCGGTTCATTAAAGCAGAATGATATGATGACGGGCGGTAATACAACCGGAGGCGTTGCCGGATCTTTGGCTCGTACGGTTCTTGATACAGCTCCTTATATTGTTCCTGATGATGATCCGGGTGCTTTGGAATCAAAAATGAATGTATTTAGTTGGGTAAATGATTATGATGATATTACTAATAATAAGACATTTAATGGAAGCTTGAATCTGAATTGGAACATTAATAAATATTTCTCGTATAGTCTGCGTGCAGGGGGGAATATAATTGTCAATGACCGTAAACGTTGGTATGGGATTCAGTTACCTCCGGGAGAAAATGTGAAGGGTTTACTGGCAATCAGTAATGTCAATAAGTCTAATTATACAGTGGAAAACCTGTTAAACTTTAATATGGACTTGACTAAGGATTTTCGTCTGTCGGCAACAGCGGGTATCACTTATGATGAATATCATTTTCTGACAGAGAATGTTTCAGGCAATACTTTTTCTATCTATGACTTACGTACTAAAGGATTGTCTAATGCAGGAAAAGTGGATGTAAAACAGCCTATACAAAAAGATTATCAATTACTTTCATATTTAGGACGTGTTAATTTATCTGCTTATGATAAGTACTTGTTGACGGCTTCATTGCGTGCTGACGGATCCAGTAAATTTAAAAAGGGTAATCGTTGGGCATATTTCCCGTCTTTCTCATTAGCATGGCGTATGGAACAGGAAGCTTATATGAAGAGCATTGATTGGCTAAGTCAGTTGAAGGTACGTGTTGGTTATGGTGAGACAGGTAATCAGGGTATTGATCCATATCAGTCTCTATCTATTTATGAAAATAAGGTGGACTATGCTGATGGAGATGGGAATAAACTGACGTCTATGCAAATCAAAAGTCTGCAAAATGAGGGTTTGAAGTGGGAACGTACTTCTTCGTGGAATGTTGGTCTTGACTTTGGTTTCTTTAATGGTCGCCTGAATGGTGCATTTGATTATTACCGTAAAAACACAAAAGATTTGTTGGTTGAGCGTGCTCTGCCATATTCCAGTGGATTTGCAACAGTGATGATAAATGAAGGCTCGTTGTTGAATAAAGGTTTTGAGTTTAGTTTAAATGCTGATATTATTCGCAGTAACGGGTGGAAGTGGAATGTAGGCGGAAATATTGGTTTCAACAAGACTACGATTGAGAATTTAGGTTTGGAAGTTTCTGATATAGGTTCCTTGAAAGGAGTACGTGGTTATTTAGGTAAGACGATTGGCGATCATTTTGGACCTGCAAATGTTTTTATTGAGGGTGAGGCTCCGGGACTATTTTTCGGTTATAAGACACAGGGAATTATTCAGGAAGAAGATGTTGTTGATGGCAAAGTAGGATATATTTCATCAGATGGTTCTACCAAATATTACACTTCATCTGTTGGAAATGATATGGCAGCTGGTAATATTAAATGTGTGGATGTGAATGAAGATGGTATAGTAGATCCTAATGACATGGTTGTGATAGGTGATCCGAATCCTGATTTCACCTATGGTTTCCAGACACGTTTGGAATGGAAGAATCTCTCTCTCTCTGCTTCTTTTACAGGTGTTTATGGTAATGATATTCTGAATACAAATATCCGTTACGAACAGACTCCTTCCAGACAGGCTGGAAACTTGAGAAAAGATGCTTATTATAATGCCTGGACTCCGGAGAATCGTTCTAATTTATATCCGTCGTCTACTTCAAATGTAAAAGGTGTTGTTTATGATCGTTATGTAGAAGATGGAAGTTATTTGCGTTGTTCAGATATTACGCTGAATTATATTTTGCCTAAAGCGTGGATGACTAAGATTGGGTTCCAGAATACCAGTATTTTTGCTTCAGTAAAGAATGCATTTGTTATAACCAATTATAGTGGATATGATCCGGAGGTAAATAGCTTTGCATTTGATGGCCTGCGTCGGGGTATTGATATGAATGCTTTTCCAAATATGCGTTCTTTTGTGTTTGGCTTGAATGTAACCTTTTAATTTACAATAAATGATTATGAAAATGAAGAAATTTACCTATATATTTTTATTAGCAAGCTGCTTATTATTGGCTTCTTGTGAATCGTGGTTAGATGAAGACCCGCAATATACTTTGAATACACAAATTCAGTTTTCTACTTCTGAAAAGGCACGTGCAGCATTATATGGATGCTATGGTTATTTTGCATTGACTAGTGGAGGATATGGTCAGCATTGGCAAGAAATTCCGGTACGATATAGTGGTTTCGGATGGGCACAGACTAATGGGGGTACAAATGATATGTGTGGATGGCTGCAATGTGACTATACAGATGATCTGTTGACAAATGCATGGTATGTAATGTATAAAGTAATTAATGAAACGAATGCATTTATAGCCAACGTAGAAAGTACTTCTTTGGAGGATAAAGACGAAATGGCTGCAGAGGCTCATTTCTTGCGTGCCTTGTCTTATTATAACCTTGCAATATGTTGGGGAGATGTACCCTTGAAGACAACTCCTTCTTCTCATGACGGCGTAGCTGTACCTCGTTCCTCGCGTTTAGAGGTGTTGGATGTTGTACGAAGTGACTTGGAATTTGCTTCAAAATATTTGCCGGAAACGAATTCTGATGGATTTCCAACGAAATGGACTGCAGAAGCATATTTAGGTAAGTTGTATCATACTTTAGGTTGTTTGGGTGATGCTACAGCTTGGGAAAAAGCAAAGACCTATTTTGAAGGAGTGAAAGGTAAATATGATTTGGAATCGAAATTTTCTAATTTATTTGTTGATAAGATTAAAGGTTCTAAAGAATCTATATTTCAACTGGGATTTCAGGTGAATGGTGAGTTGTCTTCTTTTAATAGGGGATCTTGGGTTTTTAATCCTGCTGCATCATCGTATGGTAAGAGTTTCCATAGAGTGAAGTGTACGAAAGCTTTTTATGATTTCTTTGCGGGAACCTATTGGGGAGATCCTCGTATTGAGACTACATTTATGGCAAAATGGAGAAAATGTACAAACAATATCGGACCTGTAGCTCAAGTAGAGCCTGTGCCGTCTGCCCGTGACTCTACCTATGAATATCCTTATTTCACTTATGATAGCGGTATAAAACCTGCAGGTTGGAAAAATAACAAGTTGTTAGTTGGTAGAATTCCTTATGAGTTATTGACTAATAAAGAGAATCCGAGCGCGGATGAAATTTTGGCTATCACGAATGATGAAACCAAATTTGATGAGAAATATCGTAAAGGATTGAAAGATTTTTTGAATGTATGTACTGCGGCGGGTAGGACAGGAGAAAGAGCGGCATGGCCTCATTTTGCAAAAGCTTTTGATATGAATATGGCAGGTATTGCCAGTCATAAAAATCTAATTTTATATCGTTATGCAGATTTATTATTGATGTTGGCTGATGTCTATAATGAATTGGATAGAAAAGACGATGCAATTAATACAGTAGATCTCGTGTTGGCGCGTGCACGTAAGTCGGGAGCTAAGGTTTCGACACAACCAGCCAAATGGGAGTCAACATTAACAAAAGATCAAGTACGTGAAAAGATATTCTTTGAAAGACTTTTTGAAGGTGCCGGTGAAACTGAAATGTATCAAATGATGCGCTTGCGTGGAACTGAATATTTGAAAAAAGCACTTACTGTGAATAATAATCACTCAATAACTAAAAAGTGGCAGGAGAATAATCCCAATGCAACGGGAGTCTGGGGTGAACGTATTTACAATAATGGAAATTTGAATGATGAGACTTTCTTGAAAAAGAATTTGTTGTTCCCTATTCCGCGTGATGAAATGAATACTAATATAGCTATTACAAAAAATAACTTCGGCTATTAAAAATAGTAGTTATAACAAGTTGTTTTTTCCCGAATGCAGAGGAGGAGTGTTTCTGCTTTTCATTCGGGTTTTCTTTATATAAATAGAAATCATTGTATATATTTTCTTGGATTTGCTGGATTGGAAATGAGTTGTAAATAGTGTTTTTGCCATTTTTCCTTCTGAAACAGACAAAAATGGAGAATATTGGAAATTAATTGGTTATTTGTGAACATGGATTTTGTTGACAGGTCTCTACCTTTGTCACTACAATCTAATATAAAGTTGTTTTATGGAAAAACTGCAATCAAACTTATTCTTTCCTTTAGCAGGAATAGCTGCCGTAGCTTCCCTTGCTTCCTGCTCAAACAAGCAAAAGTCTGCGGAGCAACTCCCTTTGAATATCGTCTACATTATGACAGACGACCACACAGCTCAAATGATGAGCTGTTACGACACACGCTACATGGAAACCCCCAACCTCGACCGCATTGCTGCTGACGGTGTACGTTTTACTCAAAGCTTTGTTGCCAATTCTTTAAGCGGCCCCAGCCGTGCCTGCATGATAACGGGCAAACATAGTTGTGCCAATAAATTCTATGATAATACCACTTGCGTATTCGACAGTTCACAACAAACTTTTCCGAAACTGTTGCAGAAAATCGGTTATCAGACAGCATTGGTGGGTAAATGGCATCTTGAAAGTTTGCCTTCCGGCTTTGATTACTGGCAGATTGTTCCCGGACAAGGAGACTACTACAACCCGGATTTCATCACGCAGAACAATGACACTATCCAAAAACATGGATACATCACGAATCTTATTACTGATGACGCCATTGACTGGATAGAAAACAAACGCAATCCGGAAAAACCTTTCTGCCTTTTGATTCACCACAAAGCAATTCACCGTAACTGGTTGGCGGATACTTGCAACCTGGCTTTGTACGAAGATAAAACCTTCCCGCTACCGGATAATTTCTTTGACGATTACGAAGGACGTCCCGCCGCTGCCGCGCAAGAGATGAGCATTGTGAAGGACATGGACATGATTTATGACCTCAAAATGCTTCGTCCTGATAAAAACACCCGTCTGAAATCCTTATATGAGAAGTATGTCGGACGTATGGACGAAGGTCAACGTGCTGCATGGGACAAATTCTACACGCCGGTTATAGATGATTTCTACAGGCAGAACCTGCAAGGCAAGGAACTTGCCAATTGGAAATTCCAGCGTTACATGCGTGACTATATGAAGACCGTAAAATCACTGGACGACAATGTTGGTCGTGTACTCGACTATCTGAAAGAGAAAGGCTTGCTGGATAACACACTTGTCGTCTATACTTCCGACCAAGGATTCTACATGGGTGAACACGGTTGGTTTGATAAACGCTTCATGTACGAAGAATCCATGCGTACACCGCTTATCATGCGTTTGCCGAAAGGATTCGACCGCAGGGGTGATATCACAGAAATGGTACAGAACATCGACTATGCACCCACCTTCCTCGAATTGGCAGGAGCAGAAATCCCTTCTGATATCCAAGGGATATCCCTCGTTCCTTTACTGAAAGGCGAACATCCGAAAGACTGGCGGAAAGCTCTCTACTATCATTTCTATGAATATCCCGCTGAACACATGGTGAAACGTCATTACGGGGTACGTACAGACCGCTATAAATTGATTCATTTCTATAATGATATCAACTGGTGGGAACTCTACGACTTGCAGGCAGACCCGTCGGAAATGCACAACCTCTACGGGCAACCTGAATACGAATCGGTAGTGAAAGAACTGAAAGAAGAAATGCTGAAACTTCAGGAGCAATACAATGACCCTGTCCGCTTCTCACCGGAAAGAGACAAGGAATAACACCAACGTATATACACCATGAAAAGATACATCTTAATCATTCTCATACTGCTTTCGCCACTGACAGCGTTTTTGCAGGCTGATAACTTAACATCCCCTTTAATTTCAATAGTACCACGCCCGACACAGATTGTGCCGGGCCGTGGCAACTTCACCTTTTCAGCCCAAACGGTGTTTGCGGTAGAAAGTCAGGAACAAGCCGTGATTGCTCGCAATTTTATTGACTTGTTTACTCGTGCTGCCGGAATAACTCCTGCTTTGAATGTCGGGCGTGAAGAGGGACAAGTCCGTTTTGTGACGGATTCTTCTTTAAAAAGTGAAGCCTACTTACTGGAGATTACGCCGGAACAGATACTCATTAAAGCTTCGGATACAAAAGGCTTTTTCTATGCCCTGCAATCTATCCGCCAACTTCTGCCGGCTGCCATAGAATCGGAACAACCGGTCCGGAATGTCGATTGGAGAGTTCCGGCAATGACGGTTCAGGATGAACCCCGTTTCGGTTTCCGCGGATTACTGTTGGATCCGGTACGTTGTTTTATCCCTAAAAAGAATGTACTGCGAATCATTGACTGTATGGCGATGCTGAAAATAAACAAACTTCATTTTCATCTGACAGACGATAACGGCTGGCGGATTGAAATAAAGAAATACCCCCGTTTGACGGAAATAGGAGCGTGGAGAGTAGACCGTACAGATGTGCCTTTCCACTCACGTCGTAACCCGGAACGGGGAGAACCTACTCCGATAGGCGGTTTCTACACGCAGGAGGACATCCGGGAAATTGTAGCTTATGCAGCCGACAGACAGATAGAAGTCATTCCCGAAATAGATGTACCGGCACACAGTAACTCTGCTCTGGCTGCTTATCCCCAGCTTGCCTGTCCGGTTGTGAAAGACTTTGTCGGTGTACTTCCCGGACTGGGAGGACGAAATTCCGAGATTATCTACTGTGCGGGAAATGATAGCGTATTTACATTCTTGCAAGATGTTTTTGACGAAATTCTAGAGCTTTTCCCTTCTCGCTATATTCATGTTGGTGGAGATGAGGCGCGAAAGACAAACTGGGAGAAATGCCCGCTTTGCCAAAAACGGATGAAAAAACAGCGTTTGGCCAATGAAGAAGATTTGCAGGGTTACTTCATGAAACGTATCAGTGATTATCTGCGTAAGAAAGGTCGTGAAGTGATTGGCTGGGATGAATTGACAAACAGCTCTTTTCTTCCCGAAGAATCCATTATTCTCGGTTGGCAGGGAATGGGAACGGCTGCCCTGAAAGCTGCTGAAAAAGGACATCGTTTCATCATGACTCCGGCGCGTATCATGTACCTGATTCGCTATCAGGGACCGCAATGGTTTGAACCGGTAACGTATTTCGGTAACAATACCCTAAAAGATGTTTTTGATTACGAACCTGTACAGAAAGACTGGAAACCGGAATACGAATCATTGCTAATGGGTATACAGGCCTGTATGTGGACGGAATTCTGTAATAAACCGGAAGATGTGGATTATCTTTTGTTCCCTCGTCTGGCTGCCTTGGCAGAAGTGGCTTGGACAGCTGCAGGAACGAAGGACTGGACTGGATTTTTGAAACGAATGGATGTATACAATTCGCATATTGCAGAAAAAGGAATTGTTTATGCCCGCTCAATGTATAACATACAACAGACGGTGACACCAGTGGACGGACATCTGGAAGTGAGTTTGGAATGTATCCGTCCGGATGTGGAAATTTATTATACACTGAATGGGAGTAATCCGGCAATGTCTTCTCATCGTTACGACGGACCTATCTGTGTGACGAAGA
>OWIT01000511.1_pt1 | contig 21100 bp, 17 predicted proteins | sample 1732681 | NCBI WGS metagenome assembly OWIT01 (sample SAMN05065741, study PRJEB22554) | human gut metagenome | biome: ENVO:2100002; feature: ENVO:00000062; material: ENVO:00002003 | host: Homo sapiens | place: USA | reverse complement strand
GGTTTCCGTGAGAGAATGGCAACTGCTAACGGCCGTAGAGTATTGGCTGCACGTCGTGCTAAAGGTCGTAAGAAGCTGACTGTTTCTGACGAATACAACGGAGTGAAAGCATAAGGAATTCTTCTGCAGAGTTGTAAAAAACGAAATTGAAGAAGTAAAGACATTGTCTTTGCTTCTTTTTTTATGCTGGCAGGTGACCTGTCGTTTCGGAGGTGACCATTCGTACTGTGTTAGGGTATCCGGGGTATCCCGGCATGTCAGGCCGGGTTTCTCGGTGTGGAACCATTCGTTTCACTTAATGAAACCATTCGTTCCATACGGATGAAACCATTCGTTCCATGCTATTGAAACTGTTGGTTTCAATAAAGAGGAACCGTTCGTTTCAATAGTATGAAACGAACTTAACGTATCTCGCCCTGTCTCCGGAAATGAAAAACTATGCAAACTCTATGCTACTGTGTAGTTAAAATTGTATCTTTGGCGCGGATTAACAGCTAAGATTTATGACAATAAAGGAATTTTTTTCGTTCAAGGCCAATAAATACTTTTGGTTAAATCTGATGGCAATGGTGGCAGTGGTTTGCCTGTTGTTTTTCGGAGTATTGAAATGGCTGGATAGTTATACCCGTCACGGCGAGGCTGTCGTAGTGCCGAATGTCAAAGGCATGACAATTGATGAAGCGGAAATGCTTTTCCGTAATCATGGGTTGGTTTGTGTTGTATCGGATTCCAGTTATGTGAAGAATAAGCCGGCCGGAAGTATTTTGGATGTAACCCCGTCGGTGGGGCAAAAAGTAAAAGAGGGAAGAATAATTTATCTGACTATCAATACATTGAATATTCCTTTGCGTCCCGTGCCGGATGTAGCGGACAATAGTTCGATGCGCCAGGCACAGGCTAAAATATTGGCTGCGGGATTTAAACTGTCTGAGAATGAAATGATTCCCGGAGAAAAGGACTGGGTGTATGGAGTGAAGTATATGGGCCGGCAATTGGAGATGGGGGATAAGGTTCCCGTAGGAGCCACTCTGACGCTGTTGGTGGGAGATGGAGAGGAGTTGCCTGTGGATAATGATTCCATTCAAAATGCAGACAGCATAATGGATAGTCATGAATCACCGGTTGATGATTCGTGGTTTTAAGTGGATACCTGTCAAGATTTAGAAAGAAAACTGTATGATAGAGGAATTGCCGGACGATATAGAGAATGATATTGATGATATAGAACCTGTCGGAGAGGAAGCGGATGCCCAGTTGTACGAACACTTTCGGGTGGTTGTGGATAAAGGGCAGGCGATGATGAGAGTCGACAAATATTTGTTCGAGCGTATTGTCAATGCTTCGCGCAACCGTATCCAGAAAGCTGCCGAAGACGGTTTGGTAAGGGCCAACGGGAAACCGGTGAAAAGTAGCTATAAGGTGAAGCCGTTGGATGTGATTACGGTGATGATGGACCGTCCGCGTTATGAGAATGAAATTATTCCGGAAGATATTCCCCTCGACATCGTATATGAAGATAAATATGTAATGGTGGTGAATAAGCCGCCCGGTCTGGTGGTACATCCGGGGCATGGAAATTATCACGGTACACTGGTCAATGCGCTGGCATGGCATATGAAGGACAATCCTGACTATGATGCCAACGATCCCCACGTAGGTTTGGTACACCGTATCGACAAGGATACTTCCGGATTGCTGGTCATTGCAAAAACACCGGATGCGAAAACGAATCTCGGAATCCAGTTTTTTAATAAAACGACGAAACGGCGTTATCGTGCATTGGTATGGGGAAATGTGGAGCAGGACGAAGGGACGATCGTCGGCAATATCGCCCGTAACCCGAAGGACAGGATGCAGATGGCGGTCATGTCCGATCCTACTGTCGGCAAACATGCCGTGACGCACTATCGTGTGCTCGAACGTTTGGGCTATGTGACGTTGGTGGAGTGTATCCTGGAGACAGGGCGTACGCATCAGATCAGGGTCCACATGAAGCATATCGGCCATGTATTGTTCAATGACGAACGGTATGGCGGACATGAGATTCTGAAAGGGACTCATTTTAGTAAATACAAACAATTCGTAAATAACTGCTTTGACACTTGTCCACGGCAGGCTTTGCATGCCATGACATTGGGGTTCGTACATCCTGTTACGGGAGAGGAGATGTATTTCACCTCGGAAATGCCCGATGATATGAGCCGGTTGATAGAGAAGTGGAGAAGCTATATAAGTAACAGAGAAATAGAATGAAACGCACAATTGCTATCGTGGCAGGAGGTGATACCTCCGAATTTCATGTATCCCTGCGTAGTGCACAGCAGGGGATATACTCTTTTATAGACAAGGAGAAGTATGATTTGTATATCGTCGAAATGGAAGGACTCCGTTGGGAAGTGCAACTGCCTGATGGACGCAAGGCGCCGGTAGACCGCAATGATTTTAGCTTCATGAAAGGGGCGGAAAAGGTGAAGTTTGATTTCGCCTATATCACTATTCACGGCACTCCGGGTGAAGACGGGCGTCTTCAGGGGTATTTCGATATGATGCGTATCCCTTATTCCTGCTGTGGAGTATTGGCGGCTGCCATGACTTATGATAAGTTTATCTGTAACCAGTATCTCAAGGCTTTCGGTATTCGGATATCCGAGTCGTTACTGCTTCGCCAGGGGCAAACCGTTTCGGATGAAGACGTGATAGAGAAAATCGGTCTGCCCTGCTTTATCAAGCCGAGTTTAGGAGGTTCCAGCTTCGGAGTGACGAAAGTGAAAACCCGTGAACAAATACAGCCCGCCATTCTGAAAGCATTCAGTGAAGCGCAGGAAGTGCTGGTAGAAGCGTTCATGGATGGTACTGAAATAACTTGCGGTTGCTACAAAACAAAACAGAAATCAGTAGTGTTTCCTATAACGGAGGTGGTAACCGACAATGAATTTTTCGATTACGATGCCAAATACAACGGACAAGTGGATGAGATTACTCCGGCCCGTATTTCCGATGAGTTGACACGCCGTGTACAAACGTTGACTTCTGCCATTTATGACATCTTGGGATGCTCGGGAATTATCCGTGTCGATTACATCATTACGGCCGGTGATAAGATAAACCTGCTTGAAGTAAATACGACTCCCGGAATGACAGCTACCAGTTTTATTCCACAACAAGTGCGTGCTGCCGGATTGGATATAAAGGATGTAATGACTGATATAATAGAGAATAAATTTTAGTGACGCGTTATGAATACAACAGAGTTTGATGAAATCCGTCCTTATCACGACGAAGAACTTCCCCGTATATTCGAGGAATTAATTGCCGATCCGGCATTTCAGAAAGCCGCTTGTACTGTGATACCGAATGTGCCTTTTGAGATTCTGGCCCAAAAAATACGTGCTTGCAAAACAAAGCTGGATTTCCAGAAGACCTTCTGCTATGATATCCTTTGGAAACTGTCCGAAAGGCATACGAATGGCCTGACTCTCGATCATACGGCACTACCGGATAAAAAGAAGGCGTATGTGTATATAACCAACCATCGGGATATCATTCTTGATTCGGGCTTCCTTTCGATTTTGCTTGTGGACCAGGGCATGGATACAGTAGAAATTGCGATCGGAGACAATCTGCTGATCTATCCGTGGATCAAGAAGTTTGTCCGTGTCAATAAGTCGTTTATTGTGCAGCGTGCGCTGACCATGCGTCAGATGCTGGAATCTTCTGCCCGCATGTCACGATACATCCATTACACAATCCTGGAGAAGAATCAATCCGTCTGGATTGCACAGCGCGAAGGACGTGCCAAGGACTCCAATGACCGTACGCAGGACAGCGTGCTCAAGATGTTGGCTATGGGTGGTGAAGGGGATCTTATAGACCGTCTGATGGAGATAAACATAGCTCCGATGGCGATCTCGTATGAATATGACCCTTGCGATTTTCTCAAGGCGCAGGAGTTTCAGTTGAAAAGGGATATCGAGGGATATAAGAAAACGACGCAGGATGATTTGCGTAATATGGAAACGGGGCTGTTCGGCTATAAGGGAAAAGTACATTTCCAGGCCGCTCCCTGCATAAATGATGTTCTTGAAAAGATGGATCGCAGCTTGCCGAAGACGGAGCTGTTTGCGCACATTTCTTCATTGATAGACCAACGTATTCATGCCAGTTACCGTTTGTATCCGGGTAATTACATCGCTCATGATTTACGGACGGGGACCGATGAATTTACCGGTTACTATACTCCGGAAGAAAAGGCTCATTTTGAAAACTATATAGAGCAGCAACTGGGCAAGATCGATATCCCGAATAAAGATATTCCGTTTCTGCGCGAAAAGATGTTGCTGATGTATGCGAATCCGTTGACTAATTATTTGGCTGCTAAATAATCTGGCTGAAACGAACTTAATACTAACCCGATAAAAAATATCAAAGATGAATAAATTGTTTACAGGAGTTTTCCTGTTTTTCTCTACGCTTTTCTCTTGCCAGCAGAAGGGCGAGTTTAAGTCGCTGTCGGTGAATGACTTTGAGTCTCTGATAGAAGCTTCCGATGTGCAACGTCTGGATGTTCGTACTTTGGCCGAATATTCGGAAGGACGTATCCCTGCTTCGATCAATATCAACGTGCTTGATGATTCGTTTGCTGCCATTGCCGATTCTACTTTTCAGAAAGACAGGCCGGTGGCGGTTTATTGTCGCAGTGGAAAGCGTAGTAAGAAGGCGGCTGATATTTTGAGTGAACGGGGATATCAGGTTTTTGAATTGGATAAAGGATTTAATGCCTGGCAGCAGGCAGGAAAGGCAATTGAACAGTAAACAGCCTCTCCCCAACCCTCTCCGTGGGAGAGGGAGCCAAAGTTAGTACTGCTAATCAATTGTTTGCGAGTCATTTCTTACTCCCTCTCCCACGGAGAGGGCGGGGAGAGGCTTACTATAAAGCGGTTTGTTGGGTGATAAAGCCCGGCAAACCGTTTTTTCTACATAAAAGGCTTATTATTACACATGGGTTTTCGTAGTTCTCCGTAATCTTGCAGTCGTCAAACCCGCGATTTTTTTCATTGAATATATAATTAATAAAATTGGAGACTATGAAATTCAAAACTTTACTTTTGTTTGCCTTTGCCTTATTAATGCCGATGGCTTTATCGGCTGCTACTTCCATCAAAGAGGTGGGAGGCTGGTTCGAATCGGGCTATGTCACTTGGAATCTGGTAGAAGGGGCTTCTACTTATAGCGTTTATTGTAAGTCGGTTGACGGCTCTTATTCCAAATTGGATGCGGAACTGGTACGTAATTATGGAGATTACGGGCGTGCGGATGTGATAGGTGTCAAAGCCGGAACTTATCAATTTAAAATAGTACCGGTGGATGAAGAGGGAACGGAAATGACCGGTCAGGCTGTTGAGTCTTCTACATTTGAAGTGAAAGCGCACGATCGTGCGGGGTTTGCTCATTTCAATTATTCGGGTGTAGGTGCATATAAGGATGACGGAACATTGAAGGATAATGCTAAAGTGCTTTATGTTACCTCTAAGACCGCTAAAACGGTGACCTGTCCTGTTGTCACAGACAATAAGGGCAAGGTTGAAACCTTCACTGGACTTCAAACCATTATCGATGCACGTCAGAAAGGGTATGATACGACACCTTTGGTAATTCGTATCATCGGCCTGATTGAAGCAAATGACATGGACCATTTTTCCAGTAGTGCGGAGGGATTACAGATTAAAGGAAAGAATGCGAACAGCGAGATGAACATCACCCTTGAGGGAGTGGGAAATGATGCTACAATCCGGGGATTCGGCATTTTGCTGAGAAATTGCAAGAGTGTTGAAATTAGAAACTTTGCGGTTATGCTCTGTATGGATGATTGTATCTCGTTGGATACGGATAATAGTAATTGCTGGGTGCATAATATTGATTTCTTTTATGGTAAAACCGGTAGTGCTTCGGACCAGGCTAAAGGTGACGGTTCTTTGGATTGTAAGGCAGATTCCAAATATATGACTTTCTCTTACAACCGTTTTTGGGATTCGGGTAAGATGGCTCTTTGTGGTATGACATCCGAAACGGGAGAGAATTTTATCAGCTATCATCATAATTGGTTCGATCACTCGGATTCGCGCCATCCTCGTGTGCGTACAATGACCGTACATGTATACAACAATTATTTTGACGGTATCTCAAAATATGGGGTGGGAGCTACTACCGGTTCGAACGTATTTGTAGAAAGTAACTATTTCCGTAATACAAATAAGCCGATGATGATTTCTTTGCAGGGTACAGATATTGTAAATGGAGAGAAAAATGCAACTTTTAGCGGAGAGACCGGTGGGATGATCAAAGCATATGGGAATGTTTACGCGGAGAAATCCTCCAATTTTAAACTTGTGACACACAAGCAATCAGCTACAAGTTTTGATTGTTATGAGGCGGAAACACGTGATGAAGTTGTACCGGCTTCTTATGTGACTCTTTCCGGAGGTACGTCTTATAATAATTTTGATACGGATAAGAGCAAGATGTATACATACGCTGTTGATGTGGCAACGGATATTCCGGGAATTGTTTCCGGACAATATGGTGCCGGGCGTATGCAGCACGGTGATTTTAAATGGTCTTTTGACAATGCGGTTGACGACGCTTCGTCTGCTGTAAATACTGCGTTGAAGTCTGCAATCACTAATTATACTTCTCAATTGGTTGGTGTTTTCGGCGATACTTCCGGTGGTGACGGTGATGGTGACGGTGATGGCGACGGTGATGATAAACCTGTGCCGCCGGTGGACGGCGATTATTCCTGTTATTTCACGGCTGATAAGAAACCGTCCAATGATTTTTATACGGTAACAGGCAACTATTCTAAAGATAAAGGTTCGGTAACTGTAAACGGGACGGAGTATGATTGGTGTTTGAAAATGGAAAGTGCCACTTCTGTAAAATTCACAATAGAGGAGGAAATGACGCTGACTTTGGTTTTTGGAAAAGCTGATAAAACACCTAATATTAAAATTGACGGGACGAAAGTTGCAAGCGATTCAGACGGTATCCTTACCTATAAATTAGCTGCCGGCTCGCACGAATTGACAAAGGCGGATTCGCATAATCTTTTCTATATAAATCTGACACCTGCTTCAAGTTCGACCGGTATCGAGGAGACGGTTAGTGAGGCTGCCGATGAAGATGGCATTATCTATGATTTGTCCGGTAGGGTGGTTCAGAATCCTCAGAGAGGTATTTATATAAGAAACGGGAAGAAGATATTCTTTCAGTAGTGTTGGGATAGCCTGTTGAAGGCTGAATATGGTTTTAGTGAAAAAGCTCCGGTTGTCTGCGGTATTCCCGCCGGATAACCGGAGCTTTTGTTGTTGTGATATGCTGTGTTGAGGCTGCTTATTGTAATCCTTCCAGTAGTCTTTTCAATACGACTGTGGCCGATATTTCACGATTGGCAGCTTCCGGTATGACGATAGACTGCGGGCTTTCGATGACATCGTCCGTTACGATCATATTACGGCGTACAGGCAGACAGTGCATGAAATAAGCATGGTTGGTCACTGCCATCTGGCGGTCACTTACCGTCCACTCGCGGTCTTTGCTTAAGATCTGTCCGTAATTGTCACCTGTATAGGCAGCCCAATTCTTGGCATAGATAAAGTCGGCTCCTTCGAAAGCTTTCATTTGGTCGTATTCCACCTTTGCACGGCCTACAAACTTCGGATCGAGTTCATAACCTTCGGGATGGGTAATTACAAAATCGTAATCGGTTGCATTCATCCATTCGGCAAACGAATTCGGTACGGCTTGTGGCAATGGACGGGGATGGGGTGCCCAAGTCATGACCACTTTCGGCCGAGCGGTTTTTTTGTATTCTTCAATGGTGATAAGGTCGGCAAAACTCTGTAACGGATGGCGCGTGGCTGCTTCCATCGAGAACACCGGACGACCGGAGTATTTGATGAACTGGTTAATGATTACTTCTTCATAGTCATAATCACGATTCTCGAAACGTGCAAAAGAGCGTACGCCTATGATGTCGCAATAACACCCCATCACCGGAATGGCTTCCAGCAGATGTTCCGGTTTGTCGCCATCCATGATAACTCCCCGTTCGGTTTCCAGTTTCCATGCCCCCTGATTAATGTCGAGAACAATAACATTCATCCCTAAATTGAGTGCCGCCTTTTGGGTACTCAGACGTGTACGCAGGCTGGAATTGAAGAAGATCATCATCAAAGTCTTATTTCTTCCCAACTCTACATATTTAAAACGGTCTTTTTTAATCTCAAATGCTTCGGCCAAGGCGATTTTTAAATCGCCTATGTCCTGTACACAAGTAAATTTCTTCATATCTCTCTATTTTTTTAATTATACTTCTCCCATCTCCATTCTTCCCTCTCTCATCTCTTCTCAACTCTCCCTCGTTTGTCCGTCTCCTTCAATGATCCATTTGTAGGAGGTTATTTCTTCGAGTGCCATCGGACCGCGAGCATGCAATTTTTGCGTACTGATACCGATTTCGGCTCCCAATCCGAATTGTGCTCCGTCGGTAAAGGCCGTGGATACATTGGTATATACACAAGCGGCATCTACAATTTTGCTGAATAGGGCGGCGCATTCCTTATTTTCTGTGATGATGCTTTCGCTGTGCTTGGAACTGTATTCTGCAATATGCCCCAAGGCGTCTTCAATACTTTTCACGGTTTTGATTGCCATCTTATAGTCCAGAAATTCTGTGCCGAAGCTTTCCGGGGTAGCCGGTTTCAAGAGTGCCGGCGGATAATGCCCTTCCAGACTGTGGTAGGCTTGGGGGTCGGCAAAGATAATGACGTTGCTGTCTTGTAATTTTTTGCAGATTTCCGGCAAGTCGTTCAGTCGCTTCTCGTGGATGAGAACGCAATCCAGTGCGTTGCATACACTGACGCGGCGTGTTTTTGCATTATTGATGATGGCGGCTCCTTTCGCCGTATCTCCATATTCGTCGAAATAAGTATGGCAGATACCCGCCCCTGTTTCAATGACAGGGATCGTTGCATTCTCGCGTACAAAATTTATCAGATTACTGCTGCCGCGCGGAATGATGAGATCTACATATCCTACGGCATGCAGGAGTTCCGCCGTGGCTTCCCGGTCGGCCGGCAGGAGTTCTACGATATGTGTATCTACGCCGAAACGCTTTAACACATCGTGGATAACGCTGACTATGGCCCGGTTGGAGCAGTCGGCATCACTTCCTCCTTTCAGGATACAGGCGTTGCCGCTTTTGAGACAAAGGGAAAATACATCGAAACTGACGTTGGGGCGCGCTTCATAAATGATGCCGATGACACCGAACGGGACAGAGACCTTTGTCAGTTTCATTCCATTGGGGCGGACGGTTTCTTTCAATACCCGTCCCAATGGCGAGGGGAGGGTAGCCACGTTACGAGTATCGGCTGCAATTCCTTTTAGCCGTGCTTCCGTCAACTTTAACCGGTCGTATTTCGGATTGCTCTGTTCCATTCGTGCGAGATCTTTTGCATTCTCGCTTAAGATGAACGGAGTTTCGGCGATGGCGGCATCTGCTACCGCATTCAGTATCCGGTTGATTGTTTGATCGTCCAGTAGAGCCAGTTTCCGGCTGGCTGCCTGTACGGCGGTAAATGTTTCTTTGAGGTTCATATCTTTGGGCTCTAAAATCTATTATTCTATATACAGATAATCATAGTGCACTACAGGTCTTTTGCCATGCTTCCCCATTGCTTCACGGGCCTGTGCGGAGTCGCAGTTTGCTTTACCTACTCCTACTGCATTCCCGCGAAAGTCAATGATGCGCACAATGTCATCTTTTTCGAAATCACCTTCAATACGGGTGATACCGACTGGTAATATGCTCACGGCCTTGTCCGAATTCAAAACTTCCGTGGCGCATTCGTTCATATGTATTTCACCTTTGGCAAAGCCTTCACTGTGTGCAATCCATTTTTTTATACTGGATACCGGTTCCTGCGACGGGGTGAAGCGGGTGCAAAGAGTTTCTTCCGGTTTTTGCAGAATGTCGACCAGGATATTATCCCGTTTTCCATTGGCAATGATGACGGTAATGCCTTCGTCGGCTACTTTGCGTGCGATGTTGGTCTTTGTCAGCATGCCACCTCTGCCAAAACTCGACTTACTGGTTTGTATATAGCTCGACAGGTCTTTGCCGTGGCCGATTTCCCGGATGACGGAAGAAGACGGGTCGTTGGGAGAACCATTGTAAATACCATCTATGTTGCTTAAAATGATAAGTGCCTGCGTGTCCATCATCGAAGCGATGAGACCGGATAGTTCGTCATTGTCGGTGAACATCAGTTCGGTGACCGAGATGGTATCGTTTTCGTTTACTATAGGAATTACTCCGTTTTCCAGCATGACTGTCATGCAGTTTTTTTGGTTCAGGTAATGGCGTCGTGTGCCGAAACTCTCTTTGGTAGTCAGCACTTGTCCCACCGGGATACCATGATCGCGGAATAATTCATAATACCGGTTGATTAGTTTTGCTTGGCCTACGGCCGAGAAGAGTTGACGCTGGTCTATGCTGTCCAGCTTCTTTAGAGTCCGTATTTCGCTACGGCCGGAGGCTACGGCACCCGAAGAGATGAGGATTACTTCTACGCCCGCCTTGTGCAGTTCGGCTATCTGGTCGACAAGGGCTGACATGCGGGTTACATCCAATGTCCCATCCCGGCGTGTCAGTACATTACTTCCTACCTTTACGGCAATTCTTGTAAACTCTTGTTTCATTTTGCTAACGATTTGAAAGCACAAATATAGGACTTTTTATCGTAATGAAAGTTAGGCGGGTGTGAAATCAACTTAATCTCATGAATGAAAAGACCTGTCCCGGCATTATTTAGGTTGAAAAATGCGTATCTTTGTACCCCGAAAAAACAAGTAGACCCATGAAGCAGACTAACCCTCAGGTGGAACAAATGACCTCGTTCATCGTTATGGACGTATTGGAACGTGCCAATGAATTGCAGAAACAAGGTATCGATATTATTCATCTGGAAGTAGGTGAACCCGATTTTGATGTTCCTGTCTGTGTTGCCGAAGCAGCCAAGAAAGCGTATGATTCTCATTTGACTCATTACACTCACTCTTTGGGGTATCCTGAATTGAGGAAGGAAATTGCTGCTTTTCATCAGCAGGAATACGGAGTGACGGTAGACCCCGATTGTATTGTGGTGACTTCCGGTTCTTCGCCGGCTATCCTGCTGGTTTTGTTGCTGCTTTGCCGTCCGGACAGCGAGGTGATTCTTTCCAATCCCGGTTATGCCTGTTATCGCAATTTTGTGCTGGCCGCACAGGCAAAACCTGTGTTGGTTCCGCTTCGTCCGGAAAACGGGTTACAATACAATATAGAAGATATCAAAAAGTTTATCACGACCCGTACGGCAGCTATTTTCATCAATTCTCCGATGAATCCTACCGGACTTTTATTGGAAGATCGCTTCTTGAAAGAGATTGCCGGGCTTGGAGTTCCCGTGATTTCGGATGAGATTTATCATGGATTGGTTTATGAAGGACGTGCCCGTAGTATTCTGGAATTTACGGATCAGGCATTTGTTCTGAATGGTTTTTCAAAACGTTTTGCCATGACCGGATTGCGGCTCGGCTATGTGATAGCGCCTAAATCTTGCATGCGGGCTTTACAGAAATTACAGCAGAATCTTTTTATCTGTGCTCCCAGTATAGCTCAGCAAGCCGGTATTGCTGCGCTTCGGTATGCTGCCCCTGATGTGGAAAGAATGCGTGCTACCTATGACGAGCGCCGTCGATACATGATCGGGCGCCTTCGCGAAATGGGATTCGGTATCCAGGTCGAACCTAAAGGGGCTTTTTATATTTTTGCCGATGCCCGCAAATTTACAAAGGATTCTTATAAATTTGCTTTCGAAGTATTGGAGCAGGCACATGTTGGAATTACACCGGGAATCGACTTCGGTACAGGAGGAGAGGGATACGTTCGTTTTTCGTATGCCAACTCGTTAGAGAATATCCGCGAGGCGCTCGATCGTCTTAATCGTTTTCTGCTTTCTCGCGGTTTCTTATAATTTCCATTGCAGGTTCATAACAGTCCTCTGTCACCATTACAGATACGGTAGGGCTGATATAGGGAGCTATCGTTGTGATGAGGCCGTCTTTCAAGGCGGCTGCTATTTCATTGCTTTCAAGCAGACCTTTGATGAGTTCTGCTTCCCATCTCGAACCGGAAAACACTTCAACTAAACGGCTATTATCTTCTTCTTTCATAATTTTTTGGGGTATTAAGGTGTTTATACTTCTACAAATGTACACGATAATTTCAGAAAAATGGCATCGGGAGATGAAAAAGTAAGAGACTATTTTGTTTATTTTCGATAATACAGCACTCTATGTATGTTTCGTATCCTTTACACACTGTTTGAAACGCTTTGGATAGTAACTGTGGACGGGCACAAAAAGAGAGCTCTTTGTTTCTGCTTTTCTTAATAGTGTGAGCAAAATACACAATAAAGTGAATAAATTAATCAATTTATTGCCTAAACGTCAAAAATAGATGTATATTTGCGAAACACAACCACGCCATTAATCTTGCAGAAATATGAGAACGATCCCCTCTCGGAGAATATTATTTGTCATTTCTCTTATTCTTTGTTGTACAGTCTGTGCGCAAGAAGAAAAAGAGTTTAATGTAGATAGTGAACTTTATTCTTACTTTCAGCGTTGTCAGGAGAATGTCGGTGATTCGAAAGTTCTTCACATGGCGGATACATTATATTGGATGTCTGAAAAAAAAGGAGATCAGCGCATGCAAGCTGTAGCATTGACTCTGAAATTAGACCATTATTATTTTAAGGGAGATGAAGAAGACAGTATCATTCATTATACGAAGGTGGTTAAGGAGTTTGCGGAGAAAACCAATCAGCCTAAATACTATTATTTCGTTTGGAACAACCGTTTGATTTTATATTATCTCAAAACAGGAAAAAGTAATATTGCCTTGTATGAGGCTCAGGAAATGCTTAAGGATGCACAAAAAAGAGATAGTAAAATCGGATTGCTTTATTGTTATAACAGTCTGTATCAGATTTATGAAATCAAAGATTTGAAGAGTCTGGCTATTGAATATTGCCTGAAAGGAATCGAACTGACTGAAACTTATCATGTTGATAATTATAATATTTCAACTTCTTATACGGAGGTAGCCAAATACTATATCAACCAGGGGGATATTTCTAAAGCTCTCGAAATGCTGAAAAAAGCGGAATCTACGGCCAATGCAAGTACGCATGTTTTTTCTGCAAAATTGGGATATGTACACTATTATCTTGCCATAGATAATCCGGGCGAGGCTTGGAATAGATTGCAGGAGGCCAAAGTGCTGGTCGAAGAGGATAAAAAACTGGATATTTATAAGAAGCTTTACTACGAGAATGAAGTCTTTTATTACAAGCAAACCAAACAATATCAGAAAGCTTTGGTGGCTGCCGATAAACAAATAGAGGAAGAACTGCGGCTTAACGAACATGCGTTGCAAGGCAGCCATTATCGTATGAAAGGTGAAATATACCGGGCGATGGGGCGAAAGGATCTTGCAACGGATTTTTTGGCCAAATATATTTTGCTGGAAGATTCCATAAGACAAAGTAATGAAGAACAATCCATCAGTGGATTTGCCACTCTGGTCAATATGGAAAGATTGAATGCCGAGAAAAAAGAGTTAGTGCTTCAGGCACAGAAAAAAGAACTGCATAATAAGCAACTTCTCATAATTTCGCTGGTTACCTTACTGGTTTTCGTATTTATATTTTTGTATCGTGAGAATCGCTTGAATAAACGGCTTCTCCATTCGGAGGAAGAATTACGGAAAGCAAAAAATGCGGCAGAGACCGCCAGCCAGATGAAAACGTTGTTTATACAAAGTATGTCGCACGAAATTCGTACACCGTTAAATTCGATTGTGGGATTCTCTCAAATATTGGGAGACCGCTATCAGGATGATCCGGATACTAAGGTATATGCTTCTATTATAGAGGAGAACAGTAATAACCTCCTTCGGCTGATAACAGATGTGCTCGAGTTGTCTGATCTGGATAAGACCGGAAAGATGCCGGCTGATATCATGACCAATATAAATGACTGTTGTAAGTTGAGTGTGGATAATATTCGTAAAGATGTGCAAGAGGGAGTGGAATTGCATTTCCAGCCGGCCCGTGAAGAATTTATCGTGAAAAGTAATCCGGAGCGTATCATGCAGGTGTTGGTGAACTTGCTGCATAATGCTGCAAAATTCACTCCGTCGGGTGATATAACATTGGCATATAGTATAATGAAGGAGGGACAGCGGATCTGTTTTACTATAACCGACACAGGGCCTGGCATTCCTTTGGAAAAGCAGGAGGCGGTTTTCTCCAGATTTGCCAAACTTGACAGTTATTCGCAGGGTACCGGACTGGGACTCTCGATCTGTCGGGGAATTGCAGATAAGTTGGGAGGGAGCCTGACTCTTGATTCTAAGTACACGAAAGGGTGTCGTTTTGTATTTATAATACCATATTCTTAGTTTTTATATATTTAATACCCTAACAAATGAAAACAAAAGTATTTCTTATGAGTCTGGCGTTGAGTTGCCTTTGGAGCTGTCAGCAAAATGAATCGGAAGAGTTGATAACCGCTCGAACGATTAACTTCACCAGTGTTGTGATTGGTGATGAAGTTCTATCACGGGCCGGTGGTACTTCCATTGATGTGATTTCAATGCGTACCGAATTGGATGATGCGTTTACAGTGTTTAACCTCAGAGAAGATACTCGTTCATGGGAAGAATTCGGAAAGGCGGATGAGGTTCTCTTTTATGCCCATTACCCGCGTTTGCCGGAAGATGTATCCGGTGCGGAGACTCGTGTATTGAAAGGAGGAACGGATGATTATTTGTTCGGGCAGGCGAAAGCGGTCAACGGTCAGCAGCAGGTATGTCTTCAGTTTAAACGCGTGATGGTCCCTTTGGCAGTAGAAGTTCTTGAGGAGGATGGCAATCCTTATCCGGGCAGTATTGAGGTCGGTGCTTTGTTAAAGAATAAAGGTGTTCAGAACTTGAAAGATGGTTCTGTTACTACTCTTGACGAAAAGGAATATACTAAATTTGAATGTGTAGCGAATAGCACGACAAGAGGTGTAAAAGCGATTATTGCTATTAACCTTCTGCCACAAAAAATTGAAAAAGGAACTCCTTTTCAAGTGCAGTTGAGTGACGGTAGGGCTTATACTGCTACAGTAGCCGAAACCGTACTGTTGAAATCAGGAGAAAATTATAAGGCGGTTGTGAAAGGTGACAAGGTGACCATTACAATCTTTGATGGATCTATTCCCTTATAAGTGTTAGGTTAACGTGAGTTATATCGAGCTCACGTTAGATTAATGAAATCGTGTTAATGAAATCATATGATAAAGATAAAGCCCTCTTTGTATAAACAAGATACAGAGAGGGCTTATATTATATGGAGAGCGTACGGATTACTCAATCGGTTTATTCAAGTGTTATCCGTTTGACACTTATTCTCTCATTCAAAAAAGTAGATGCGGATTCGGTGAATTTTTCTTCTGCTTCTGTCGTATAAAACGTGCATTCTCCGCCTTCTGTGCATTTGGCTGCCATTTCCGGATGGCGATAAAGGTAATCTTTCAGGCTTGCAGCAACATATTCGCCTTGAGAAACGACCTTGATATTGCTGGGTACAAACTGCCTTATTTTAGGTAGTAATAACGGATAGTGTGTGCATCCTAATATGATCGCATCGATCAGAGGATCTTTTTCTAACAGAATGTTCGTGTACTTTTTAATAAAATAATCGGCTCCGGGGTCGTTGGCTTCATTGTTTTCTACCAATGACACCCACATCGGGCAAGCTTCTCCACTGACATGAATGTCCGGAAATAATTTATGTATCTCCAGAGGATATGACTCTGATTTGATGGTACCCGCCGTGGCAAATACCCCTACGTGGCGGTTGTGAGTCATGTCGCCTATACATTCTACTGTAGGGCGGATCACTCCGAGCACTCTCCGTTGGGGATCTATATCCGGTAAATCATTCATTTGTATAGTACGCAGCGCTTTTGCCGAAGCTGTGTTGCATGCCAGAATTACTAGATGACATCCCATTTCAAATAATTTATTTACAGCTTGGAGGGTAAATTCATAAACAATCTCAAAGGAACGTGTGCCATAAGGGGCACGGGCGTTGTCTCCCAAATAGATGTAATCATATTGAGGCAGGGCTTCCCTGATTTTACTTAAAATGGTCAGTCCGCCATAACCCGAATCGAATACTCCGATAGGGCCGGGGGCTTGTGAGAGGTTTGGTTTCATGATGATGGAAAAGTTACGAGCTACAAGCTACAAGTTACAAATGGCATTTTAAGTCGAAATTGCCGGTAACTTGTTGCTTGTAGCTCGCTTTGTCTGTTATTTGTTGCTTATAAAAAACTTAAGCTGTCGTTCTTTTATTTAATTCCGAGCTGAGCTTTTACTTTAGTGGTAAGATCGATACTTTGAGCACCGATATAAGGTATTTGCGTACGCGCAAGATCGAAAACATAGATAACACCTTCTGCTTCACCTACAGCTTTGATCGCATTGTCTAACTTCTGATATACAGGAGCCATTTTCTCTTGCTGTGCTTTTTGCATTCCCTGTTGTGCTTCCTGCTGGAATTGTTCTTGTCTTTCAGCCATATCCTGCAATTCTTTCTGTCTTCTTTCTGCAATGTTTTGCGGTAGAGAATCTTTTGCTATTGCTTGCTGGAATTCCTGATATTTTTTTGTGAATTCTGCTTGAGTCCGTTGAATTTCATCTGTGTAGTTTTTTTCCAAAGCCTGCAATTCCGAAATGGCTTTTGTATATTCGGGCATTGTAGGAATAATATCAGTCGAATTCATGTGACCGAACTTAAGTGTTGATTGTGCAAATACACCCATCGGGAGTACTAACATAATTAATAGTGCAATTTTCTTTAGCATAGTTTTATTATTTATTTTAATGATTACTTTCCGGTTATCGCTTGCAAATGTATGAAATTAATTTGAATATCCTAACTTTGCCAGCACTTCATTACTTATATCAATGCGCGGAGATGCAAAAATGATACTTGCTGCTGATGCTCTGTCTACTACAACAGAGTAACTTTTCTGTTCCGCCAGTTCTTTTACAGCGTTGTATATTTCATCCTGAATAGGCTTCATCAAACTTTCTCTTTTCTTGAAGAGTTCGCCTTCCGGACCGAAATATTTACGTTTCAACTCTGCAGCTTCTTTCTCCTTTGCTACAATCTCTTCTTCTTTCTTGGTCTTTTGTTCTTCAGAAAGAAATACTGTTTCCGATTGATAATTCTTATACAGTGTTTGAGCCTCTTTGGCAAGCGTTTCTACTTCACTTTGCCATTTCTTGGAGGATTGGTTCAACTGTTCGTTAGCACGCTCGTAAGCGGGAATATTCTTTAGGATATATTCCATATCAATCAGAGCAAATTTCTGTGCGCTGGCTGTCAGACTGACAGCAAACAGCATCATGATAAATAGAACAGACTTTCTCATAATGTTTAGTTTTTTAATGAAACAATTAGAATTCTTGACCCAGTACGAAGTGGAAATGACTACCACCGGCACTGCTGCTACCGAATACTTTATCGAAACCGTAAGCCCAGTCGATACCCATCATACCAATCATCGGAAGGAAGATACGTACACCGACACCGGCAGAACGTTTCAAGTCGAACGGATTGAATTTATTGATATCGTTCCATGCATTACCGGCTTCTAAGAAACCTAACACATAAATGTTAGTACTTGTTTCCAGCATTAACGGATATCTTAATTCGATGCCCAAACGGGTGTATGCATAACCTTCGCTACCGTAAGGTGTCAACGAACTGTTTTCGTATCCACGTAATGCAATACTTTCCGTAGCATAGCTCGAGTATCCCGTCATACCGTCGCCACCTACATCAAATGTTTCGAATGGAGACTTCTTGTATTTATTGTAGTGTCCCAATAAACCGAATTCAACACGACTCATCAGTACCAAAGATTTAGGATGAGTGGTATAGTCCATCAAAGCTGTATAAGTTTTTGCTTTGAATTTCCATTTATGGTACTCAATCCAATTGTATAGCTTGTTTCTATTGTCTTGAGTAATGCTACCATTGGAATTATAGTATCCTTTGTAATCTCTTCCGTCAAACAGAGAATACGGTGGTGTAATCTGTGCCGACAATGAGAATTCGGAGCCTTGGCGCGGGAACAACGGATTGTCTATAGAACTACGGGCCAATGTCAGGTTCAGACTGATGTTGTTGCATTTACCGTCTGTAACAGGGAAATACTGCCAGTCTTTCAATATATAACGTTGGTATGCCAATTCTGCTGAAAGCGTAAAATAGTCATCCGGCCATTTTAGACGTTTACCCCAACCGATTGAAAGTCCCCACATCTGGATCGATTTGTCAGGGTCATAGTAGTTCTCGTAGTTGTTGTAGTTTCCGTAGTTGTACATGCCATATCCGCCATAACCACTATAAATACTGTTGTAATAGTTATTATAATAGCTATCGTTGTAATAGCGGCTACTGATATCGGTTTGTCTGGAGTAGAAAGCCGAAACTGAGAATGAGTTCGGACGTTTGCCTCCAAACCACGGATCGAAGAATGAGATACTGTATGATTGATAGTATCTTGCATTGGTTTGCCCGCTGACGGTCAATGTCTGGCCGTCACCTTGCGGAAGTATACCGCGATAGTTATCTCCCGGGTGTAGCAGATTGGCCAGTGAGAAGTTGGTAAACTTCAAACTCAATTTACCGATTACACCTGTCTGTCCCCAACCTGCGGAGAATTCAACCTGGTCATTGGCTTTGGATACCAGATTGTAGGCGATATCAACCGTACCGTTCATCGGGTCCGGTTGAATATCCGGTTGGATATTTTCCGGGTCGAAATGTCCCATTTGCTGGATTTCACGCATAGAACGCATGAGGTCGTCACGACTGAACAGTTGCCCGGGACGGGTACGAAGTTCACGGCGAACTACATTTTCATACAAACGGTCGTTACCGTTGATCTTGATTTTATTGATGGTGGCTTGTCTGCCTTCGTAAATTCTCATTTCAAGGTCGATAGAATCTCCATCGATATTGATTTCAACCGGGTCGAGGTTATAGAACAGGTAGCCGTTGTTATAGTATAAGTTACCGATAGCATCCTCATCCGTAGAAAGGCGTTCATTCAATAATTTCTGATTATAGACATCTCCCTTTTTCATGCGGAGAAGGTAATTCAGTTGTTCGGAAGGATATAAAGTGTTACCTACCCATGTTACATTACGAAGATAGTACTTGTCTCCTTCTTCTATTTCGATATATACATTGACGGTCTTTTCATCGTAAGGTGATACACTGTCCACAACGATCACCGCATCACGGTAACCTAATTCATTATACTTATCGATAATCAACTGTTTGTCTTCTTCGTATTTTTCATTGATGAATTTCTTGGTACGGAACAGGTTTTTCAGTTTACCTTTTTCATTTGTTTTCTTCATTACGCGTTTCAGCTTGGACGTTTTGATGGCCTTGTTGCCGACGATCGTAATTTCATGCACTTTTACCTTTTCTTTTTTATCAATATTTACATCGACAATGACTTGGTTTTCATTGGAAACATCGTCTTTTTGTGAGATAATGATTTCTGCATTTTTGAAACCTTTGTCGTCAAAATAACGTTTAATAAGGGTTTTTGCACGATCTACCAAGTTCGGGGTAATCTGGCTGCCTTTTACCAATCCCAAACGTGTTTCCAAATCCTGCCTTTCTGACTTTTTAACACCATGATAACGTATTTCCGAAATACGCGGGCGTTGGGTCAGACTGATTTTTAACCAAATTTTGTTACCTTCTATCTTTTCGGCTGTAATCTGTACATTCGAGAATAGTCCATGACGCCAATAACGCTTGATAGCACTTGTTATTTCATCGCCCGGCACTGAGATCGTTTGTCCTACCGATAATCCGGACAGCCCGATGAGTACATAGTCCTCGTAGTTTTTAACACCTTCGACCTTTATATCGGCTATTTCATATTTTTTGGGTGTTCCTGAATATAAAATAACAGGCTTTGAAGATTCGTCTGTGTTAGCATCTTGTGCCCTGCCTGCCAATACAAACCCAAACAGGCAGATAAACGTTACGAATATGAAGGAAATACGATAATGCATTTATGTTATAATTATAAGTTTTGAGTTAACTGATTTGTTCACTGGTTTTGCCGAAGCGACGTTCCCGTTTCTGATAATCACAGATGGCTTTTCTCAATTCTTCTTCCCTGAAATCGGGCCAGAAAGTGTCACAGAAATAGAGTTCGGAATAAGCACACTGCCATAAAAGATAGTTGCTTAACCGTATCTCACCTCCTGTTCGGATCAACAAATCCGGATTGGGCATAAAATGAGTGGTCAGATGTGATTCTATGCAGTCGCAGGTAATTTCTTCGGGAGTAATTTCTCCTTTTTGTACCCGTATTGCAATTTGTTTGGCTGCTTCTGTTATTTCCCATCGTGAAGAATAGCTGAGTGCTAATACCAGACACATACCGGTGTTGTGCGAAGTGTGTTCTACACAAGTATTCAGGCGTGTCAATACATTCTCCGGCAACTTTTCTATATCACCTATAATACGAAAGCTGATGTTATTCTTCATAAAGGTCTCTTCTTCGATGGAATCGAAAAGAAGACTCATCAACGCTGCCACTTCATCGGACGGACGATTCCAATTTTCTGTAGAGAAAGTATATAATGTCAGATACTTGATGCCCATTCGGGCTGCTTCTTCTGCAATGACATGCACCGTTTCCGCACCGGTCTGATGTCCAAAACTGCGTTCACGTCCGCGCTGTTTGGCCCATCTTCCGTTACCATCCATGATAATTGCTACATGTTGAGGTATCCGGCTAAAATCTATTTGCTCTGTATAGGACATCTTTTTAGTTGTTACATTCTTTACATCCTGTCTCTTATACACATCTGACGCTGCCGACGAATAGCCTTGTG